>Ga0302319_10000019_pt1 | contig 263429 bp, 211 predicted proteins | sample Bog_T0_2_FD_203319 | JGI IMG/M metagenome (GOLD analysis project Ga0302319, IMG submission 203319) | Peat permafrost microbial communities from Stordalen Mire near Abisko, Sweden - Bog_T0_2 | ecosystem: Environmental > Terrestrial > Soil > Wetlands > Peat | place: Sweden: Abisko, Stordalen... | reverse complement strand
GCCTTGGATAGTGTGAACTTCCTTAAGGTAGGCGCCGACCTGCTTGTCGACATGGTCCTGCATTTCGTCGCTCCATCCAGAGCGGACATGGTCCAACGGCTTCCCTGCAACTCGCTCCGCAAGAAAAAAGTCACTCTCAACGATTTCGCGGCTCTTGTCATGGGCAATAATCCTGGGAACTGGGACCGTGGTTTTCGCGTTCACAAGTCGAAGCACCTCAACCTCGATGTTCATGAGGTTCTGCTCGTATCTCATGACCCGGACCGATTCGGTGGGGGCCGTTTTGAGTACCGCCTCCCGTCCATTGACGCTGCATAACAGGAAGGCAGCATTGAACCACCCGTCCGTCAATTCACGCGAACTCTCAAGCTTATCGCTTAAATGGGTGACGCATATCGTCTCAAGTTGCTGCGAAGATAAAAGCGGTTTGGTTCTGCTTTCCACGTTCCATACGATATCTCGAAATGCTCTTGCCCCATCAAGTATCGAAAGAACACCTCAGGGAGGACCCGCCATTCTAGGCGTCGAAAGACTATTAGCGTGCACTGGGGTTGATTTCCCCACTGAAATGCAGCGCGGTAAGAGCTTAGGAGTCATTTTGAAACCAACCTTAGTGACATTGTTGTCCATCTTGGCTGTCGTGGCAACCGTCGGCGCCCAACAGGCCTTGCGACCAGCAAGGCAGGCTTGGTCTGAACCTCACCCAGAGATTTCTTATCTTCTCAAGCCGCCGGTGCAGCCGGCGAATTGGTTGGTCGAGCAACCTCCGGTCTCACCCCATGCTTCTCCGGAGGCTCGGGCGTTGCTGCACATGCTCTATCAGATATCGGGGAACCACACGTTAACCGGGCAGCATAATTTTGCGGCCGAGCAGGAGTTTTCGACCAATGTTTTTGCCATTTACACCGGGAAAACCCCAGCCATCTACGGGACGGATTTGGGTTTTTCGGTGGATGGAGATAAGGACTCCGCTTACGTTCGGCATCAGTCTGTTCAGGAGTTGGTCAAGCAGTTCCATGCCGGGCATGTCATTGCGATTTGCTGGCATGAAGTTCCGCCAACGATGGACGAGCCGGTTACGTTTCGAGGTCAGATACAGAGTCATATTACGGATCAACAATTCGAGGACCTGCTGACTCCTGGCACTTCCGTCAACAAGCATTGGCTGGCCCAAGTCGATGTGATCGCAGAGTATCTGAAGGAGCTTCAAGATGCCCATGTTCCGGTCCTTTGGAGGCCGTTTCATGAGATAAATGGTGACTGGTTTTGGTGGAACGGCCATCGTGGCGATGCCGCTCATGGCACGAAGCAACTGTTTCGAATGATGTTCGATCGGCTGGTGAACTTTCATCACCTTACAAACCTTCTGTGGGTCTGGAATCCAGACCAACCGGCACGTGCCGACCGTCAATTCGTTGACTACTTCCCAGGGTTAGAATACGTTGATGTTCTGGGTTTCGATTGCTACGGTGCGTTCCAGCAGTCGTTCTATGACGACTTAAATGCCCTTTCAGGTGGAAAAGTGATGGCTATCTCCGAGACGTCGAATCCTCCTGCAATCTCGGTATACCAAACCCAGCCGAAGTGGGCCTACTACATGTGCTGGTCGATTGACAAGCGATTTGGTCCGAATATGCTTAAGGCTCCCATCGTGCAGCCTCCGGCAGCAGCCGTGGCGTCTACTGCGCCGACAGCGGCTTCTGCTGTTCCGAGGCGCGGCCTTAGCAGGATCGATTTCCGGGCCATCGTCGCCGATCCTCGAATGATGAGCTTGCAAGATCGCTCTTACCTTAGAGTGATCGGGGACGTTCTAAAGGCTGCCGGCGCACGTTCGGTACACAGACCGGAAAGCGTGCCGACAAAGCCATGACCCATCTTACGCTGACGAGTGTTGCCGATTTGCGATGCTCCGGTACGCGTTGAGGACCGAGGCGGGAACTTCGACTCGATCAAAGTAGTTCCTGCCACTGGGGCCAAAGCCGTTTTCATCGTCGATTAGTTTCGCGATCTCGATCAACGTGAGAGTAACGAATTGTTCGAATGGCCACATTCCGTCCGGTTCCCCCCTAAGTGTGAACTCTCCCTCAGACGTCATCTCTACAATGGGAATGAACGATGCGTAACTGATCAACTCCAATGATGGCCGACCATTGCAAGCCCGTTCGAAGGTCGCGTGAAGCCGACGCTGCATGATGGGATCCTGGACCAGGATCATGCGCTGGACGTGCAAACCAGTGTCCGCGATCAACTGGCAAGACATTGAAGCATTTTCACCGCTGTTCGTCGACTGATCCTCGATTAGGATAATGCGTTCAGAAACCCCATAATGTTCGACCAGAAGATCCTTGAAGATCCTTGCTTCCGTACGACCATCGGTCTTGATCTCATGGAATACGGGGTGCTTCGAAATGTTATTCCGCAGAGGCTGAGTCTCCCGTCCGATTCCTCCGGTTATGAGAATCATCTGAGCCGCTCCAGCCGTAATCGCGTCAGCAGCCACACGGGCCGATTCAGGAAAGCGATGACCAGCCACTACAAGCACGTCAGCCGCCGACCCGAGTTCCTCAAGAGTCAGGGCTCGGACATCGCGCCGAGCAAGAAACTCCACGATAAGTCTAAGGTCGTCGGTCATCGCTGGCCAGCCTACCACGCGATAGCAAAGCTAATCGAGCTAAGTCGCCCGCTCATCTCAGTGCTAAACCTAACACAGAGAATCGTCAAAGCGACTTTCTTCGGCGCAAGTCTCCGAACCAATGATCGACAAGGGAAGCTGGTCACATAAAGCCGACACTCCTCCTTTCAATGTGATTGGGACATTCAAGATGTTGAGGAATTGCCGACGGTCTCAGACGCACCAGTCAGATCGATAGGAACGGTCTGCCAGCAAAGTCGTCAGTTCCAACATCACTTCCATTGCGCGGGAAAGACGCTGGGCGTGTTGCTCCGTCAAACAGTCGGACTCCCAGCATCGGCTATCCATGTACACCTGGTACGGGTTGACAATACACTTGAAGTCAAACATCAGGGAGAGAGCGGATGGCCCCATTGCCATGTAGCTGTGCGGAAGCCCTGCCGCGCACACGAATGTGACAACCTTGTCGAATAGCGCTCCTTTGAGCGATCCGTCGGGAGGAGTAGAGCCAAGGTGCTCGATAAACTGCTTCAGGCCGCCGCATAACCCCCAGTTGTAAACCGGGCTTGCGAGTACCAGCCCATCCGCAGACGCAACTTTAGGATGAATGTTCTTGTAAGCTTCTGACTCGGTAACCGTCAACTCGTTGAACGGTGGAAAGTCGTACTCCTTGAGAGGGAGGAATTCGACATCCGCGCCTGCCAGTGCCAACACGTCTCTACACACCACCGCGAGCCTTTCGCTTCGGCTGTTGTCCCCTTGACTGGTAGAAACTACAAGAATTCGAACTCCAGAATTCACCGGCGAAGATTACCCATGCCCAGATGGCGTGCCGTCAATTAGACTGAACCCAAACGCTGCAATCATCCGGCTGAGGTGTGGATTCTCTAACGTAAGGGCTCGTAGAGAAAGGCTTATAGGGAGAATCACGGTGTTCAGAACTGGATTCGTATAGGTTTTTGACTTGAAATGGTATTCAGGATAGGTAGAAAAGTGTCTATCATCTGATCTAGGGACGTGGAACCCATTCCATCCGATATGCATCGCCACACACCACACTCAGGAATGTAGGACTTTCTGCGTCGTGGAATGACGGGAATGCCCCTACTCCTTCGTCCCGGGAGGACGCTATGGGAGGTTTCGCATGAAGCGTATTTTAACGGTCAGCGGCCTGACAGCGTTCGCGGTTGTCGCCTTTGCGTTGTCGAGCTTTAACAACGTCTTTGTCAAGACGTACAACATCAATCCTGATTCCCCATTGGCCAAGGCGTCCTGCGCAGTGTGCCACATTGGCAAGCACGGCGGGAAATTGAACCCATACGGCAAGGACATGCAGGTGGTCATGAAGGCGGCAGACACCCACAAGCTGACTCCCGAGATCTTGCACAAGATTGAGAACTTGGATAGTACGAAGACCGGCAAGAAGAACATCGAAAAGATCAAGGCCGGTAAGAATCCAGGCGTCGATTAGTCGTCGAGGGCATAGCCCAATATAATGGCAAAATCACGGATAGCTCTGTTCTTTCGGCAATCACGCATGCGTAGAACCTTCTATATTGGCTCCGCGATTACGGTATTCGTTATTGGATGCTTCGCAATGGCTGGACAAGGGCCTCCTCCCAAGCACACCACCGAGACTTCCGATAAAATCGATGCCGCCGACACCGCGGCCTGCATGAGTTGCCATGCCGACGAACAGGAGAACTTTGCGGCCGTTCATGATAAGTCGCTTGCTGCTTCTCCTCACAAGGATCTCAAGTGCCAGGACTGTCACACGTCGATGGATGCATTTCCTCACACCGATGAGATGCGTAAGGACAAGCCGTCCTGTGGCAAGTGCCATCCAGAAGAAGATGACGCATATGGCCAGTCTTCCCACTCTCATCCAGATAAGCAGAAAGGGGACCATCCGACCTGTGTGACCTGTCACGCCAACGGTGACCCTCATGCCGTTCGTCCGAGTCATCGCCGGACGCGCGCCGAGCTTGCCCTCCTCTGCAGTTCCTGCCATGAGCAGAAGGAGCGCATGGACCGATATGGGGTGGACTCGGACGCGGTGGCATCGTATGACGAGAGTTTCCACGGAAAAGCCGTCCTCAAGTTCGGAAATTTGAAGGCAGCCATTTGTTTGGATTGTCATGGCATTCACGACGTTTTGCCTCCTCAGAACCCGAAGGCTCACACGAATCGCGCCAACGCTGCCAAGCTGTGCTCAAAACCGTCATGTCACCCCGGCGCCAACGTCACCTTCGCGATGTCAGGGGCAAACCACCTACGTCTGATGGTCAAGCGCGGGCCCGTACTTCGGCTGGTAGACCTGTTCTTCCGGTTCCTTACGGGTGGCATGATTCTATTTCTCACGGGTGGGGTGGCCTTGGACCTGCGCAAGAAGGTCTTTGGAAAGACTCCTCCGAGGAGTGGTCGCATACCTGGATTGCTCACCTCCCTAAGTTTCTTGGGCATGGTGATCGCACTCGGGTGCGCCGCCTTTGGACTCATCCTACAAGCAACTTATTTCTTTGGTGGATCGGTCCTCGTACTTGCCCTGGGGTACCTGACATATTTTGCGACTCGCATGAAACCAACCGAGAAGTCTAGTTCGGTGGGGACGTACACCCGGTTTGACCGTATTCACCGACTTCAGCATGTGGTCTTGATGGTTTGCTTCGTCATGCTGATTGCGACCGGGCTCCCGCTTCGGTTTGCCCAGGTGGATCTGCTTCACCGCCCGTGGGCTTATGTCGGAGGACTTGAGGGTGCACGGATTATCCATCGTATTGGCGCAGTGACCCTGATCTTGGTTTGGTTCTGGCACGTGATCGATCTTCTATGGCGTTGGAAGCGACAAGGCTTCCAACTGAAGTCGCTGACGATGCTCCCAAATCGAAAGGATGTTCGCGATTTCATGGTGACAAGCCTATCGTATGTCGGGTTATCGAATGAGGAGCCCCGCAACGACCGCTTCCAATTCCGTCAGAAGATGGATTACTTGGCCGAATACTGGGGAGTGCCCATTATGGTGCTTACCGGCTTCGTGCTCTGGTTCCCAATTTACTGGGGAGATCGGTTGCCTGAGCAGGCGGTTGCAGTGGCACTGGTCGCTCATGGTTGGGAAGCAACCCTCGCCTTCAGCGCCATCATCATGTGGCACCTTTACAATGAGCACTTTAACCCAGACAGTTTCCCCATGAGTAAAGTTTGGTTAACGGGAACCCTCACCCGGGAGGAAATGGAGCGTGAGCATCCCGTCGAATTGGAGCGTATCGAGGCAGAGAACAGTGACGAAGCGATAGATTGAAAAAGCCTCAATAGGTTTAACAATTTAGTTATAGAATATGAGCGCGATCCGTTCTACGACTATGCAATCAAAACTTCCGTCCCGGTCAAATGAAAGGCAATCCAAGGCAACCGATCAGATATCAGGTTTGTTAGTGGTCGCTTCCATCGGGTTTTTCGGACTGTGGGCCATCGGGTGCGGCGGCAATGGAGGTTCGTCGAATCAATATTCTCTATCGATCACCCGACTCAAGGCGGTGGATTTGGGGCTGCTGGAATATGTTAACGATTACGACGAGGTGCTCCCGTTAGGCGGAAATTGGATGGATGGTCTGTTGCCATACACCAAGAACGAGACGGATTTCCACTCTCCGGCGGTTGGAAGCAAAGGATGCGGCTACGCACTAAATTCCGCGATTCCGGGGTTGGATTTGCCGCAATTTCCAAGTCCGTCGACCGTTGTGACGTTGTTCGATTCGACCGACTTGGAAAGAAATGCGACCGCATCTCTCAGCACGGCACCCGTGCCTCCTCGGTACGGGACCCATAACACGGTTGCTTACCTAGACGGCCATGTTCAGAATGAGAATCCGGGGAATACGTCGCCAACCCTCTACGAGCAGTCGCAAGCCAACCTAAAGAGTGTGGATCTCGGCATGATAATGTACAGCGACGATTACGACAACGCCCTCCCGCTTGCCAACCAGTGGTGCGATAATCTGCTGCCCTACGTCAAGAACGATGCCCTATTCCATTCGCCTGCCATCCAACTCAAGAATCCGGCTGATTACGGTTACGCCTTTAACTCGCAGATTGCCGGTCAGTTGACCATTAACATATCGGCGCCGGCCACTACCATGTCGTTCTTCGACTCGACGATTCTGACCCGCAACGCGACCGGGCCGACAAGCACTTTGCCCAACCCGCCGCGCTACGGAAAAAACAACACAATCGCATACGCGGATGGCCACGTTCACCCCTGAAGACCAAATTTGTTGTTCGGTATAGGGTGAGTGGTCTTGTAAGAAGGATCTATTTGGATGTCAGCGCAGCGATCTCCTCGTCTGAGATCGGATATGGAAATCCCAGGCGAGGCATGTAATAGCCTTGCTCCTCTGGCCGAAATCCTGTGCCTACGAATTTCGGGGTATCAGCGGTCAACCCCGGAAGTTGTATGGAGTGAGCCTTGCCCAAATTGCCATCCGTCCGCGTAAACCAGAACTAGAACGTCTGATCCCTGGGGAATCTGGCTATGGTGGAGTAGCGAGCATAACCTTCACGAGTGCTTAGTCTTGCCAGGATCTTCTTTGGTACGCGACCATGCATCTTTAAGTTTTCTGTGTCGAGCATTCCAATCAAAGTTCCGACACTAATTGGATTCCGATGCACGGGCTTCGATGGCTTTTGTGGAACCTCCCGGAGTTCAACTATCCACTCTGGCTTGATTTCCCCTGCCTGTCTGGTTTCGTATTCCAGTACGATTCCGTGGTAGCCCTTTTGTCTTCCGTGGCCAGGAAATTCAAACCCCTTGATATAGAATCTTTGGTCGGCTCTTCCTTCCGGGAAGATTATCTCGGTAGCGCGCGCTCCAAACCCATCGTTGTAGGCAAACTTCCAAAAGTTGTTATTTTCACATATTCGCTGGACGCATTTCTCTTCCAGCCCAGTTGCCAAGCCAATACTGCCATATGTTGACTAGGAACCTGCAAGTACGTGGATCCCAATTGAACGGATGCGAGTGGTGTAATGGGGTTCATCTTCCTCTATGTAAGTAGGTCGCCGACTTGACGTAACACGAATTGTGCAAGGAAGGTGTGTACAAAGCACAAAAACAGGGAACGGACACTCAATAGGAGGGGGATTTGAGCGGCTCAACCCTTCTTATCGATGCTGTAGTCAGACGCTTGTTGCCCTATTCCGATCATGAATCGGTTCCAGGAATTGATTACGTTGATCATCGCCAGCAGGTCGATATACTCCACGGCGCTGAAGTGTTCGCGAACGCGATCGTATAGTTCCTCGGTGACCCCACCATGGGAGATGTGTGTCACGGATTCGGCAAGTTCAAGGGCGGCTCTTTCGGCGGCGGAGTAGTGGGGCGCGTCGCGCCAAGCATTCAAAAGATAAAGCCGATATTCCGATTCGCCTTTCTCCTTTGCCATTCGGGCGTGCATCGCCAGGCAAAACGCGCAGCCGTTGATCTGCGAAACCCGGATATTGATGAGTTCTCGCAGGTCAGGTGAGATACTGCTACGACTTAGGGATCGGCTGAACGCCAGCATGTCGGCATAGACTTGAGGGTTCACCTCAGTAAAGTTGATTCGAGACTCTGGGACCATGACTCCTCATTCTGAGCGGGATCTGGGACCAATTCCAGATACAGTTGGAAGCGCCGCTACCAGTCCAATTTAATCCAATTGCTTCCGATTGTCGATGAACGTGACGCACAAACGCCCAAGATCTCGGTACTACTCTTCGCTTACTTGGAGAAATCATGAAGCTTCGCATTCTCACCCTACTTACCCTCGTGTGCCTTTCCTCCTTTTGTGTTGCGCAGCAAGGCCCGCCTCCCAGAGATTTGATCCTGACGAAGCGGATCTTCCTTGCTTTCACGCCCCAAGTGAAGGCTGAATTAAAGTTAACCACTGAACAGGTCACGAAAATGACGGATGCGTTTGAGGGAGGGCTTGAAGTCGATGGCGACCGAATCAAGCTGATGTTAAACGGCGCTCAGGACTTGGGCGCCATGGAAACGGAGGCGATTAAGATCCTTGACGCTGTTCAGCGAAAGCGATTGCAGGAGATATGGGTCCAGTACCTAAAGGGCCTTGCTTTGGCAGATGAGGGAATTGCCAAACAGGTTGGCTTAACTGAGAGCCAGAAGAAGGAGACAGATCGCCTGGTTAATGAGGGCGGAGGCGCAATCACCGAGTTGATCACGGGAGAGCCTGACCCCGAAACATCGAAGAAGATCGATGAAATCCGTGCCAAATACGGAAAGAAAATGCTTGACCTGCTGACCGCTGATCAGAAGAAGGCATACGATGACTTGACCGGCAAGCCATTTGAGATGAAAAAGAAAGGCCAGGGGTAGGGCCTCGCCATTTTGGGTTCTGTCAGGTTTGGCTTGGTGACGAAATTGACAATCTCGGTCCACCGGACAGGGCTTCGGACGTATATTAGTTACAGCAAAGGAATCGAACCAGGGCAAATAAATGAGCAGTTCGAAGAAAAACGATATTCCGCCCGACAAACTGGCCCAATTCGAGAAGTTGGTGGCGACCCTTCCCGACGTTGAACGAAAAGGGGCTGGCGTGCCTTACACCTCTCATAACGGCCATATGTTCACGTATCTTGACGCGGCTGGCACGCTTGCGCTTCGGTTGCCAAAGGCAGATCGGGAAGCGTTCCTGGAAAAGTACCACACCAAACTGGTCGAGACCTATGGCATCGTGCAAAAGGAGTATGTCTCGGTTCCCGAGACACTCCTAGCAAACACCGACGAACTGGCCCCTTATTTCGCCGCGAGCTTCGAATACGTGAAGACTCTCAAACCAAAGCCTGGCAAGAAGAGTAGATAACGCTGGAATACAGCGTTTAGGGCAATGCCTCCTTTGCCAGGGCGATGGCTGATACAGAGATCGTGGCATGCGAATCCGTGGTGAGGAGGATTCTCCAACTTTCGTGGCAGGGACCATCAGTCTTATCACCCACCGCTCGGAGAACTGCTCCAGCATATTCATGCTTTTCTCTACGCGTCAGTGTGTCGGCGAGCGCTCGACGAGAGCACCCCAGTTCGCTCGAATTCTGGGTGGATTGAGTCAAGCGTAACGTGTCTTCAATCGCGGCTACAAGGAGGCCATTCTTATCGTTGCCAGACGCTTCCGCCATTCGCGTGCGTGCGAGACTTAGAAGCTCTAATAGCCCAACATCTAGTAGGTTAATCGCTTTCAGGGGAGTCTTCTCCAATAATTTCGCTGCGTAGGATCGCAATTCACGTGGAGGGTGGCGCCCCAATTCCCGAAACATCAGGCAGTCAAATTCCTGAAATGCCTGTATGGCCTGTCCCATCTGTCCCCGTTCCAACATCCGCTTGATAAGCATCGTGTTGGCATCGTTGTTAAGCGGGTCTTGTCGCACGGCATGATTTGCCATCTCCGGCGCTCTCGTAGAGTCACCCGTCGCGTGGTGGATCTCGGCTAATTCCAACCGGGCGCTTCGGGCTTTTTCGCTGAGGGTTCGACGGGTCGCTTGCACCCAAGATTCCTGGTATCCAGCAAGAAAGGGGCCATTCAGAAAACCAACTGCTTGGGTGAGTAATCCAACTTAGGCACGATTGCGGTAACGACGTTGCCGGCTTCAATCCCAAGATGCACAGTCATGATTGCCGGATTCACACCTGGCGCAAGTTATGGCGTCTCAAAAGCAGTGTCTGGGAACGGAGTGGTCTTGACGCTAACGCCAGGCGGTTCGGGATGCTTCGCTGGCATCGCTGGTATTCCCAGTTACTCCTAATAGTAGGAGAATTCAATGGAACGGGGTTCGGCTTTTGCCGGGCCTCGTTCCAAATCAACTGGCAATCGCGTGCATATCAGCCTTCGTCCAGGTACGCCGTTTCGCCCAAGAGCGCCTCGTCGAGGCCTGATTCTTCCTCACCGTCAGCCACGTGTACGGCAGTGAATTTATTGATCAGCCAGAGCATTCCGTATGTAAAACCAAATGCCCAAACAGAGGAAAGAAACACCGCAGCAACCTGCTTGAAGAAGAACGCGCTGTTGCCGGCAAGCAATCCATCGGCGCCCTTCGGATTAAATTCCAGTGAAGCAAATACTCCAAGCAGAATGATTCCCAAGAGTCCTCCCACGCCATGGACTCCCCACACGTCGAGCGCGTCGTCCAGTTGTAGTTTGTTTTTGAGGGCGACCGCAAAGTAGCAAACCAAGCCGGAGATAATGCCGATCAGTACCGCCGAAGTCGGCGATACGTAACCGGCGGCCGGGGTGACAGTTGCGAGTCCCGCAACCGCGCCAGTGAGCAAGCCGACGAGCTTGGGTTTCTTCGCATGCATCCAGTCCATCATCATCCACGCGATCGCCGCGAATGATGCGGCAACGTCGGTGTTCAAGAATGCGACCGCGGTCACGGAGTCCACTCGAAACTCGCTGCCCGCGTTGAATCCATACCAGCCGAACCAGAGGAGACCGGTACCCAATGCGACCAGAGGAATGCTGTGTGGCCCGCGATCGACAACTTTGCGCCTTCCCACAAATAGGACTGAGGCCAGAGCGGCCATGCCCGCAATGTTGTGTACGACAATACCGCCTGCGAAGTCCAGAACCCCCCACTTCTGTAGAACGCCGCCACCCCAAACCATGTGCACGAATGGGAAATATACGAATAAAAGCCAGCCGGTTAGGAACAGCATGTACGCCTTGAAGGTCACCCGGTTGGCAAACGCACCCGTGATGAGAGCCGGTGTGATGATGGCGAACATCATCTGGTAGGCGATGAAAACGAAAAGGGGAATTGTGTTATTCACTGGTGACGGCGTCGTCAGGTTCACGCCGCGCAAGAATGCCTGGTCGAGGTTCCCGGTCACCCCGCCGATATCGCCACTGAAGCACAGTGAATATCCGAATGCATACCACAGGACGGTTGTCCAACCCATGGAGACAAAACTCTGCATCATGATGGCGAGCACGTTTTTTCGCCCAACCAATCCGCCGTAGAAGAAGGCTAGCCCTGGGGTCATGAGCATGACCAAGCTGCTGCAAAGCACCATAAAGGCCGTGTTGCCGGTGTCGATCTTCATTGAACCACTCCCGCGTAATCACGAAACCTCAGTCGTTGAGGGTCCAATCAATAGGACGAACGGCATGAACAATGTTTCATCTTCGAGCGGGAACTGGCTACTTCCTTAACCAAAGCTTCAGGATTGTGTCGAGCTTGCCTTGAACGACGTTTGAGAAATCAAGGATCAGTGGTTGTCCCGGGTTTGCGAGATAGTTCGTTATGGATGCCGCGACCTGGATCTGTTGGCCATACTCGTTTCCGTCGCCGGGCATGAAAATTGGGACGGTCGAACCCGTTCGTATGCCATCGCGAACCGATGCGTTTGTGAGACCTCCGCTATTAAGCCCGATTGAGATCTCCAAACTCCTAGCGATCCGAAGCTTGACTTGGCTGCGTTCTTGATCGGTGAGCTGGCTGCTGTTGTCGGGATGGAGGTCGAGGCTGTTCGGGCCAGTGAGAGTCGCCGCAACAGTTGTAAATGGGTTTGGGAGGATCGATTGCATAACGGCAATCTGATCCCCCTGGCAATCCCCCAAAGTGAGTCCGTCACCCGTAATCTTGGTCCACTGATCGTCCTTTAGCAGGGTGAGCAGATAGAGCACCTTCGCCTCCATTGGAAGTCCGTCATAGAGATTGGGGGGATCCATGAAGTGGGAATGAATCGTCACCATCCGGGTCGGTACGACCGCGGTGAGGTCGCCGATTCTCACGAGTTTGCGTCCTATTTCGTCCAAGGTCCTTCCCTTGGTGACGCCGGACGGACAAGTCGCGATCAGTGGCCCGGAAGTGTCGACGCTCCAGTGTATTTGGGCATAAACACTGGCATAGTCATGGAAGTCTCGAACCGTTGCAGGTGCGGATTGACCAGCGGCTCCCTGAGCCTGCGCGAACGTGACCAACGCTCCGCCAACGAAGGCCCTCAATACTTGCCAATACCCCATTGAAGATTATTTTAATGGGAAACTGAAGGTCGAAGGCGTATCTAAACTTGCAGACCTATAACCCGGCGCTTGGCGTATTGAAATGCACTGGCATTCTGCAGCGGTAGTATCACCTTCTATTCGGCGCGATTCCCCCTGAAAATGAGTCATGCTCTTGGCGATGCTTTCCGTCGCATTCGGTTTGTTGCTATCCTTTTCGGCTCCTACTCCATCAACGATTACGGTTCAGTCACTCTTGCGTGAGATGGGGGATCGCTCGATTCTTGCTCGATTGCCGAAAGTCGGCTACAAGCAACTTCAAGCGAGCAGTTACGACCGTTTAGAAACCGATCCAAATGATCCGAAGACTTGGTTTGCCAATGCGGACTACGGGCAGTTTATTCGCACCGAGATGCGCGACGGACGGACCGAATATGTCGTCATGGAGCATGACGGGCCCGGCGCGATCACTCGGATTTGGACTCCTCTCCTCGGTGACAAGGACAAGATGCTGGTGCGGTTTTATTTCGACGGCTCGGATTCGCCGACGATTGAAGTGCCGTTCAACGACTTGATGCGCGGTAAGTCCCTCTTCAAATCGCCGTTTGCCTTTGTTTCGTGGCCGGTATCTGGTGTGGATTCGGGAGTTGGAAGCGATCTGTATTATCCGATCCCATTCGGCAAGAGCTGCAAGGTTACTCTCAGCGAGCTGCCCTTCTATTATTCGTTTGATTATCGGGCCTACGCGAAGGGAACGCCGGTGGAGACATTTGCTCCCGCATCCGTGAAGGCCGCTGTTTCCATTGCGGACAATGTGTCGCAAGTCCTGGCTCATTCTGAATCAACTGCCGGAGCCGCAAAGCACTCCGCAAATGTTAGGCTCAAGTCGGGAAAGGACTTCGTTCTGCGGTTGACCCATGGCTTATCGGCGATTGATGGCATTGAACTGACGTTCGACCATGCGCCGGACCTTCAGGAGCTTCGATCGACGGTTATCGATGTGAGCTTTGACGGCGAGCAGACGGTTTGGTGCCCTATCGGCGAGTTCTTCGGGTGTGGAATACACGATCGGGCGGTTTGGGATCGGTACCGATCCGTCAGCGAAAGGGGCGTGCTTTCATGCGGCTGGACGATGCCGTATCGACATTCGGCAGAACTGCGCTTCCATAACCTTGGAGCCAATCCGGTTGCGTTCCACCTTCGAGTATCCGCGGAAGCTTGGACTTGGGACGACAGATCGCTCCACTTTCACGCTACATGGAGAAACCAGTATCCGTTGGCAACGCGCCCAATGAGCGATTGGAATTACTTGATTGCCAATGGGGACGGAGTTTACGTGGGAGACACTTTGACGGTTTTCAGTCCTGTCGGCGCATGGTATGGCGAGGGGGACGAGCGGGTCTATCAGGACGGTGAGAAGTTTCCGTCCCATCTAGGGACCGGAACCGAAGACTATTACGGCTATGCCTGGGGAATGGCAGAGCATTTTTCCTCCGCTTATGTAGCTATGCCGCGAAAGGACCTGAAGGGGCGAGACAATTGGATGGGGTACACCACAACATCACGAATACGTGGGCTGGATGCCATTCCCTTCAAGAGTTCCTTGAGGTTCGACATGGAAATTTGGGACTGGGCCGACTGCAAGGTCGGCTACTCAGCGACTACGTTTTGGTATGCCCGGCCCGGTGCGACTTCCAATCGAGAGCCGACGCCGCTAGAGGCAGCCAAGCTGCTGCCCGAATGGAGTGTTGGCATCAAGGACGCCATTGAGTGCGAAGACATGAAAGTGATTTCGAAGTCGGATCACATCCAGATTTCAACGCAATCGGCTGGGCTGTCCGAAGGTAGCTGGAGCAACAACACCCAACTCTTCCTTCAATGCACCCAACCGGGTGACAAATTGGAATTATCGATTCCCGTCCAAGAAAGAGGCCGATACCATGTGCTGCTCTACGCAACGAAGAGCTACGACTACGGTGTCATTCGATTCATGGTGAATGGTCAGCAGGGCAAAGACGTGGACTTATGGAGTGAGAAGCCGGTCCCGACCGGCGCGATTGACCTTGGTGAATTTGACTTGGGTCAAGGGAATTCAGTGCTGCGTGCGGTTGTGATCGGAACCAATCCGAAGTCGACCGGGTCGCACTACTTCTTTGGCATGGACTGCGTCGTGCTGAAGAAATAGCAATATAATCAAATAATGTTCGTGAGGGAGAAACGCCTGACTTGAGTTGTCGAAAAAGATTCTGTGCTCCGCACCACGCCAAATCGCTCGTTTTGTTCTTCTTAGGGCTGGCATTCTTAGTGCCCCGTATTTCATTTGCGCAGGGCCCACTTCCGATCCAATGGCAGTACAGTTCGCTCACGCAGCCAGATACGGTGGCATACTCGCCCGATGGTTCGCTTTTGGCGGTGGGTGGATATGGTGGGAATGCACTCGATCCGGCTATTGGCGGCGTTCAACTCATCGTCACGTCTACTGGCGACATCAGATGCCTTCCAATCGATCCCGGTCTTTTTGTTTATTCGGTGGCTTTTTCCCGTGATGGAAAGACGCTGATTGTTGGTTGTGGCGACGGAGACTATCTGGAATTATGGGATATTACCTCCTTGACGTTAATCGCGTCGCTCAACACGGCGGCTAACTTGGGCGTCAACGGAGTGGCTGTTTCTCCAGATGGTACGACGCTTGCAGTGGCCGGCACTTCCATTAACAGTGATGCGATTGACGTTGGGGTTCTGGAGCTATGGGACATTTCGACTCGCAAGCGAATCAAGACGTTCAGTACGAGTGCAACTTACTTTGTATCGTCAGTTGCCTTCTCTGCGGATGGAAAAACGCTTGTCGACGGTGGTCAGGGTGAATCGGCTGCTGTCTTGGAGTTTTGGAATCTGTCGACGGGCAAGCAGTTAAAGCTCCTCGCTCCTTCGATGGTTGGACCGTTTGCCGTCGCTTTAAGTTCTGACAATAGAACACTTGCCATTGGCGGAATGGGTGTGTCGGGTGGGATTCTGGACCTCTGGAACATATCATCCTACAAACTTATTGCCTCCTTGGCGACATCGGCCAGCAAGGGTGTTACATCCGTGGCGTTTTCAAACGATGGGAAGACGCTCGTGGATGCTGGATTGGGCGGCCAAGCCGGGATCTTAGAGATGTGGAATGACTCGACTGGAAAAATGATCGCATCGCTGGGCACAGAAGTTCAACGAGGGGGGCCATTTCCATTGTATTGTCCTAACGGCCCGTCCGTTGCGTTTGCGCCAAATGGAAGAGGATTCGCCGATTGCGGAATTGGAAAGGGTGGAGTCTTAGAGTTTTGGGAGTCACCCTCCGGGAACCAAGAATCTGCAATGAGCACATCCGATCCGGCGGCCGGATCTGCGCCTCTTTTTTCACCGGACGGCAAGACCCTTTTGACGGCAGGCTCATCCACCAATTTTGGGGTGTTACAAAAATCGGATGCGGCCACCGGCCAGATCGTTGCGACTATGCAGCCGCCTCTCCCTTATAGCCTTTCAGCTTTCACGATCTCTCAGGATGGCAAGAATATTGTAACTGGCGGAGTCACGTATGTTAACGGGACGCCATATGGCGGAGTTTTACAAGTTTGGGACTTCTCTCTAAGCAAGCTCGTCGCCAATCTCAATACTGCCGCAGTCATGGGAGTTCAATCCGTTGCGATCTCGCCAGATGGAAAGACGATTGCCGATGGCGGCGCCTTTGTGAGCCTTGACGAGCAATATGAGCGGATCGAGCTTTGGGATCTCGCCTCCAGCAAATTGATTACGACTCTTAACTCGGCAGCAAACTGGGACACCCTCACGGTTGCCTTTTCCCCGAGTGGGAAGACGCTCGTTGATTGCGGGACTAACTACACTAACCAGGTCTCACGCAGCGTTGTGGAATTCTGGGATGTATCAACCGGAACGCTTATCGAGAGTTTGGATATTCCCGCCAACGAAAGCGTCAGCAGCGTCCAATTCTCTCCAGACGGCAAGTCGCTTGCGGTTGCGGCCTATAACCTCGGGACCGCCAAGGGCGAATTGGAGTTATGGAGTGTTGCGACCGGTGCGAAAGTCGCTTCATTTGACTTGCTTGCGAACCAAAACGTTGGCTCCATTGCCTTTACACCCGATGGAACGGTCTTACTCGTCGGACTGGATAACTACCTTGAGGCGTTTAGCATCGCCACCCAAAAGGCACTTGGTTATTACGACGTGAGTGCTTTTGGCCTCGTTCTGTCGCCATCTGGGAACCTCATCGCATTTACCGGCGGCTTGGGCCCGCTTGTGGTTGCCCCGAACCCATTTCGGTCGAGTGTTTTCGTGCGCCTTCTTAGCGTCAATCCAAGCGTCGTGACAGGAGGGGCAACGATTTCGGGAACCGTGACCCTTACAGGAGGTGCTCCGGTCGGCGGGATGCCGGTTATTTTATCAAGCGGGTCGAGTGCCATTACCGTTCCATCGTCTGTCACGGTTCCTGCTGGAAAGACTTCGATGGCCTTTACCATCAGCACGGCTTCGGTATCGACAAAACTTGTGAGTACCTTGACGGCAAGGATCGCCAATTCTTCCAAGACGGCAACTGTGACGATCACCCCACCGGTCCTCTCGACCCTGGTGTTGAATCCGACATCGGTCGTGGGCGGCAAGACGAGTCAAGGGACGGTGACGATTGGTTCGGCGGCTCCTGCTGGCGGCCTTGTCATTTCGCTCAAAAGCAGTTCGACGACGGCCACCGTTCCGGCGTCGGTGACGATCTCTGCGGGACATACCTCGGCGACGTTTACAGTGAAAACCAGTGCCGTCACCACCAAGACCACCTCCACCATCACGGCGACTTTTGGAAGCACATCCAAGACCGCAGTGCTGACGGTTACGTCCTGAGTCATGTGGCCCCTAGGAAGTTGTGGCCCCAGTGCTTTAACTTCCTAGTTGCTATTATTTTCGCAGGATTGAGAGAGTGTAGGTTGCGGCTGTTCTTGGAGTGTCGAGTTAAGTCGTACGCTTGGTTTCTGTTGCACTAGGAGTACGAAGACGTGATATCCCGAAGTTGTCTGCCATCTCGATTCCATTTGAAAGTTGCAGTGGGCTTGACCGCCATGCTGCTGATGTCGTTTTTACCGAGTAAGTCATTGGCGCAGGGAATGTTGCCAATCCAGTGGGTGAACAGCCAGACCACGGCGCCGAATTGCGTGGCCTATTCGCCCGACGGTACGCTCCTTGCAGTCGGCGATTCCGGCGGAGTCCAGATTTACACTCTGTCGACAGGCGCCGTCCGGTACCTACCGACGACGGCCTCGGCGAATGATGGCGGCAGCAATCAAGGTGGCAGTGAAGACTATGGAGGCGTGCTTTCGGTCGCGTTCTCCCCAGACGGCAAGACGCTTGCCGACGGCGGAACAGGCAGTGGGAACAATGGCGTGCTAGAGATGTGGAATGTCTCTACCGGTAAGTTGATTTCCATTCTCAACACGACAGCGAACCAAGGAGTCCAGTCCGTCGCCTTTTCTCCTGACGGTAAGACGCTTGCCGACGGCGGCATCAATGCAGGTACCAATGGAAACAACTCGATCGGAGTAGTGGAACTTTGGAATGTCTCTAGCGGCACGTTTATTAAATCGCTTAAGACGGCCGCCAGCCAAGTCAACTCGGTTGCCTTCTCTCCCGATAGTACGAAATTGGCCGATGGAGGCCAGAATTTCGGTAGTGGGAACAACTCAGGCGTGCTCGAATTGTGGACGATCTCGACGGGATCATTGATCGCCTCTCCAGGGGTTGCCACGGGCGGAGTACTTACGGTCGCCATTTCGCCCGACGGTAAGACGCTTGCGGATGGAGGTTATCCTTCTAACGGGGTTTTGCTTCAGCTTTGGAGCGTTGCGAATGGCGCCCCCATCAATTCGTTTGGTGACTCGGGAAACACGACTGTCAATACCCTCGCTTACTCTCCTGATAGTACGACCATTGCCGTTGGCGGATATGCGAGCAATTCGAATGCTGTGTCCACTGGAGGAATTCTGCAATTATGGACGGTGTCGAATGGAAATTGGGTATCGCTCAATACTACCAACAGCGATGGTGTCAATTCGGTCGCGTTTGCTCCTAGCGGTAAGACATTGGCGGACGTCGGCACATCCCTCGATTCAAGTAGTCAAAGCATCAGCAGCGGCGCCATCGAATTGTGGACGGTGGCTAGTGGATCGATTCTCAAATCGATTTCGACACCAGCCAACTTTGGCCGAGCGTCTGTCGCGTATTCGTCAGATGGCAAGACCTTGGTGGCGGGCGGATTTGCCAATACAAACGGCGTTAACAGCGGAGTTTTGCAACTTTGGAATGCATCCGCGGGCACACTGACGTCCACACTAAAAACTTCTATAACGAGCGTCTACGCGGTTGCCTTGTCGGCGGACGGCAAGACGCTTGCTGCAGTTGGCCCCGGTCCTGGCTTTGGCGGATTGGTTGAATTGTGGGATCTATCGAATGGCACGCTGATCACGACGCTCGACACGGCTGCGAGCAGTGCAGGCCAAATTCCTGTAGATAATGCATCGGTTGCTTTCTCACCAAACGGAAAAACGCTTGCGGTGGGTGGACTGAACACGTCTGCTGTCGGCGTGTTGGAGCTTTGGGACGTCACGTCGGCAACGTTGATCTCGTCGCTTAAAACCGGCGCGGTAACCGGCGTTCATTCGGTTGCATTCTCGCCAGATGGCAAGACGCTCGCTGACGGAGGGCAGACGAGTACTAACGGAGTGCTGGAGACGTGGGACGTTTCGACCCAGACGCTTCAAAATACACTCAGCACTGCTGCCAGCTACGCAGTTGCATCGGTAGCTTTTTCCGTGGATGGCAAGACGCTCGCTGATGGCGGGCTCAGTGGAGACCCTAGTAACGGAGCAGGAATTCCTATATTGGAACTGTGGAACACGTCAAACACGACGTTAAAGATATCGCTTAATTGCGGAAGCAACTTTGCTATTACCTCGGTTGCCTTTTCCCCGGATGGGAAGGATCTTTTTGCGGGGACGGTCTACAATGTCCTCGCATTCAACTTGGCGAGCGACACTTTGCTTGGTAGCTATAATTCCGGTCTCAGTTTAGTGGCAGTTTCGTCGACCGGAAGTCTGCTTGCTTATTGCACGCCTGGCGGCGTGCTTGCCGTCGCGACCAACCCTTACTACAATTCCTCAGGATTGCAGTCGGTTTCGGTATCTCCGACGTCAGTCGTGGGCGGCACTCCTTCGACAGGAACGGTGACTTTGGGTGCGGCGGCTCCTGCTGCTGGGGTTGTGGTTAGCCTGTCATCGAGTTCATCGAGCGCAGTGGTTCCTTCTAGCGTGACGGTGAGTTCTGGCAAGACGACGGCGTCGTTTAATATCACGACTTCGTCGGTGGCCAGTTCGACCGCTGCGACGATCACAGCGACTCAAGGTTCGGTGTCGGTGACTGCGGTTCTTACCGTAACTCCGCCGATACCGGCGAGTGTGACGTTGAATCCGACTTCGGTTGTAGGTGGGTCGCCTTCTACCGGAACGGTCACTCTGAGCGGGGCCGCTCCGACGGGTGGGGAATCCGTGAATCTGTCTTCCAGCAGTAGTAGCGCGACGACTCCGAGTAAGGTGACGGTGTCGGCGGGTTCGAAGACGGCGACTTTCACGATTGCGACGACTGCGGTCGCGACATCGACTTCGGCGACGATCACGGCATCGGTGGGTAGTAGCTCTGCGACGGCGAGCCTGACGATAACTCCGACTGTTTTGACGGGTGTATCGGTATCTCCGACTTCGGTAGTGGGCGGGACGTCTTCAACGGGAACAGTTACCTTGGGTTCGGCGGCTCCAACCGGTGGCATCGTCATCGGCCTGGCGTCCAGCAGCACGAGCGCGACTCTTCCATCGAGCGTGACGGTCGCGGCGGGCGCCACGTCGACGACGTTTACGATTAAGACGACTGCGGTCGCCTCGTCTACGTCCGCGACGATCACGGCGTCTCAGGGCACGACGACGACTAAAACGGCGAGCCTTACGATTACTCCCGCGATGCTCAGCGGGGTGGCTCTTTCTCCGACGTCGGTGGTTGGCGGGACGTCGTCGATGGGAACGGTCACATTGAGTGGCCCTGCTCCTGCCGGCGGGATAGCGGTGAGCTTGTCCTCGAGCAGCACGAGCGCGTCGACTCCCAAGAGCGTGACGGTTGCGGCCGGCGCAACCACGGCGACTTTTACGGTCACGACGGTCTCGGTCGCCAGTTCGGTGACGGCCACGATCACGGCGACTCAGGGCTCGGTAAGCAAGACGGCGAGCTTGACCATCAGTCCTCTGACGCTCGCCTCATTGACTCTTAATCCGACATCGGTGGTGGGTGGCAACACGTCTACCGGAACGGTGACTCTCAACGGAAATGCGGGCACGGGCGGGGTGTCGATTACGCTTTCGAGCAGCGCGACGTCGGTCGCGACGGTTCCGGCCTCGGTAACGGTCGCGGCAGGCCAGTCGAGCGCGACGTTTACGGTGACATCTCTTGCGGTAAGCGCCCAGAAGACGGCAGCGATCAAGGGCGTGTATCAGAGTTCTTCTGAGTCGGCGACTTTGACGGTGAATCCCGCTTCTCTGGTCTCGGTAGGCTTGAATCCGACGAGCGTGACGGGCGGGGCTTCTTCGACGGGAACCGTTACTTTGAGCGGTCTTGCGCCAACCGGCGGCTTGGTGGTCAAACTGGCAAGCAGTTCGACGAATGCGACCCTTCCGGGAAGCGTCACGGTATCGGCAGGCAAGACGACCGGAACCTTCACGGTCGCGACGTCCGTGGTGTCGTCTCAGACTTCGGTGACGGTGACTGCGACGTTGGGCAGCGTCTCCCAGACGGCGACTCTGACCATCAATCCGGCGACTTTGGCCTCTTTGACGGTTAGTCCGACGAGCGTTGTGGGTCTGACATCTTCAACCGGCACGGCGACATTGACCGGCGCGGCCCCGACGGGTGGCTTGGTCGTGAAGCTCACGAGCAACACCTCCTCTGCGACGGTACCGGTCTCGGTGACGGTAGCGGCGGGCAAGACAACGGCGACGTTTACGGTAAAGACGCTGGCGGTGTCCTCTCAAACGGTGGCCAAGCTCACCGGGACGATTGGCGCCGTGTCGCAGACAGCCCAGTTGACGATCACCCCGCCGGTTCTCTCGACCCTGGTGTTGAATCCGACATCGGTCGTGGGCGGCAAGACGAGTCAAGGGACGGTGACGATTGGTTCGGCGGCTCCTGCTGGCGGCCTTGTCATTTCGCTCAAGAGCAGTTCGACGACGGCTACCGTTCCGGCGTCGGTGACGATCTCTGCGGGACAGACCTCGGCGACGTTTACGGTGAAAACCAGTGCCGTCACCACCAAGACCACCTCCACCATCACGGCGACTTTCGGAAGCACATCCAAGACCGCAGTGCTGACGATTACCTAAGGTCGGGTCACGACGTTGCGCGACAAATTGTGGCGGGCATGCATGTCCGTCACAATTTGGGTTCCCGTTAATATGCCTCTGAATGCCGATCAACCTCGCTTGATTTCTGCAATTGAACTTAACCGTTTAGATGTTGCGAAAAAACATTGCTTCTCTTGATTATCGGAAAAAGCGGGTTATAATCTGTTTCGTTTGATCTGGTGAGGTGAGTTGCCGTGAATTGCCGTATTTCAACCCGCATACCGATTGGTTTAAGCGCAATCCTTAGCGCAATCGTAATGACGTTGCTGACGATGCTGCCCTTGCTGGCGTCTGGGCAGGGACCTCTACCGACTGTGTGGCAGTACTCGCCGGTTACAATTGGCGACACCGTGGCGTATTCGCCAAGTGGCAAACTCGTGGCCCTCGGCGGTACTGGAGGCGCTCAGATCGTGACCCTGGCAACCGGCGCCGTTCTATCGCTTCCGACGGCGGCTGCCAATCAGGTGACGTCAGTCGCCTTCTCGCCCAATGGACAGATCCTTGCCGTTGACGGCTTCGACAACAACGATGCTGGAGTCCTGGAATTGTGGAACGTCTCAACTGGCAACTTGATTACTACGTTGAAAATCACTGCGTCATGGAATACCCAAGTTGCCTTTTCACCAGACGGCGCATTACTGGCCGTAGGCGGAAACAGCGGTACGGGAGGCTTTCTCGAACTCTGGAGTACGTCGACTTTCAAGCTTGTGACGTCCTTTAGCACAGCGGTCATTCGGAGTGGCGGGATCGCGATCTCAACGGATGGCAAAACGCTTGCCAATGCGGGCGGGGCTTCGGCCGGAGTCGTGATCGAGCTTTGGAATTTGACAACCGGGAAACTGACGACGACTCTCGACAGTTCCGCCGCCTATGGTATCGACTCGGTTGCGCTCTCCCCAGACGGAAAGACGCTGGCCGATGGAGGAAACAACTCGAAAGGCGGGGTTGTGGAGCTTTGGAATATCTTAACGGGCAAATTAAATACAACCCTCGACACGGCAGCAACCAATAACTTAAACGCGGTTGGGTTTTCCCCCGATGGCGCCATGCTAGCAGATTGCGGTTCTGCAACCGGACCGACACCGGTGATTGAACTGTGGAGCCTGTCCACCGACAAACTGATAGCCAGCCTCAGTAGCGGGGCCAACTTGGGTGTTTACGCGGTCGCATTCTCGCCAGATGGAAAGACGATTTCTGATGTTGGATACGATAGCCCAACGGTAAGCCAAGGCGTTCTATACCCACTTGAGTTCTGGAGCGTATCGACCCATACGTTGCTTTCAACGCTTGATACGGCTACGAGTTTTGTCTATCCGGCGCTCGCATATTCTCCGGATGGGTCGACCCTTGCATCAGCGGCAAGCGGTGTCGTGAACGGCGAGACGTCTAACGTGATTGACCTATGGGACGCGGCGTCAGGCAAATCCGTTTCAGTTCTTAAGTCGGGAGCAAATTATGTGCTTAACTCGGTGGCATTTTCGACCGATGGCAAGATTGTGGCCGATGCAGGGGCATCGGTCAATAGCGCTCAAGTTGAGGCTGGAGTTATCGAGTGGTGGAACGTGGCCACGGGCCAATTAGGCATCTCTCTGAATACTGCGGCAAACCAAAACGTTCTGTCGATCGCCTTTTCGCCAGATGGCAAGACTTTTGCCGATGGTGGCGTCTCGACACTGAGCACAGGGGTTCTGGAACTTTGGAGCGTAGAGACGGGCAAGCTGATTGCGACGCTTAACACTACAGCAAACCAACAAGTCAATTCGATTGCCTTTTCGCCGGACGGAAACACTCTCGCAGTGGGTGGGATTAGCAACGGCAATGGCTCAGTTGCCGGTGTCATCGAAATCTGGGATATTCCGTCCAAAACATTGATCACGACTTTCAACACTTCGGCAACCTCAAGCGTAACTTGCGTCGCCTTTTCGGCCAACGGAGCTGTCCTCGGTGTCAGCGGATATGCCTATGCGAAGAACCAAGGGGACTTGGGCGTGCTCGAATTATGGGATATGTTCACAGGCGCACGAATTACAACTTTGGACAGTGCGGCAAGCGGCTCAGTTTATTCGGTAGCGTTTTCCTCCGATGGAAGCACTGTATTCGCCGGCACTGGAGTCTATCTTCAAGCATTCAATCTGGCAACTGATGAATTGGTACTCGCCGACAATGATCTGGGCGCAGTAGGAGCGGTTGTGGTCTCGCCTCAAAGTACACAACTCGCGTTCGGGACGCGAAATGGTGCATTGGTTGTCGCCAAGAATCCGTTCTATTCGACCGAATCCATAACCGGCCTTACGCTCAATCCAACTTCGGTCATCGGTGGCAACACTAGCACGGGTACCGTGACTCTTGCCAATCCGGCGCCTACCGGTGGATTGGCGGTGAGCATTACTTCCAGCGCCTCCGGAACAACCGTACCGTCGACCGTTTCTGTTGCAGCGGGCGCGACTTCTGCCACATTCACGGTCAGCACATCGGTAGTAACTTCAAAAGCAACCGTCTCGATCACTGCAAGCAGCAACGGAACTTCAAAATCGGCGACCCTCACCGTTAACCCAGTGACGCTCGCGTCATTGGCGCTTAATCCGGCATCGATCGCAGGCGGCAACAGCTCGGTTGGAACGTTGAAACTGAACGCCCCTGCTGGAACAAGCGGGATCTCGGTCTCACTCTCCAGCAGCAGTAAGTCTGCTACTGTGCCTTCAACCGTAAAGGTCTTATCTGGCCAGTCCTCCGCCACATTTACGATCGACTCAACGGGTGTGAGTTCCCAAACTTCCTCAACCATTCAGGCCACTCTTAATGGCCAAACCCAATCGGCAACGCTCACCATTACTCCCCCAACGATATCTGCGATAACGGTTAATCCTACTACCGTCGCGGGAGGCGGAACCTCGACCGGAACGGTGAGCTTGAACGGGAACGCGGGATCCAATGGAGTCGTTGTCGCCTTATCAAGCAGCAGTTCGGTGGCGACCGTACCATCGTCGGTTAAAGTTGCATCCGGTAAGAGTCAGGTCACGTTTACTGTAAACACCACGAAGGTATCGGCACAGAAAGTGGCGACGATCACGGCCAAGAATGGAAATGTAACGATGTCCGCGAATCTCACCGTAACTTTGCCATCCCTGGCTTCAATCAGCATCACTCCAGCGAGCGTTTATGGCGGAACCTCGTCAACCGGCACGGTCATTCTTACCGGAGCCGCTGGTTCTGGGGGCGTCATCGTGAAATTGTCCATCAATTCGAGTTCGGCTACGGCGCCGCCTTCCGTAACCGTTGAGGCTGGCAAGACGTCTGCCAATTTCACGGTGAAGACTGGTGCGGTTGCGGAAACTGTCGTGGCAACCGTGACCGGTAGCCTTGACGGCGTGTCTCAGACTGCAACATTGACGATTGAGCCGCCAGCGATCAAGTCGCTCACCCTAAACCCCGCTTCGCTGGCGGGCGGCAAGAACTCCGTGGGAACGATAACCATTGGTTCCATTGCTCCAACTAAGGGACTCGTGATTTCCGTTTCAAGCAGCAAGTCCTCCGCAAAGGCGCCGACTACTGTGACGATCCCAGCCGGCAAGACTTCTGCGACCTTTACAATCAAGACATCTGCGGTGAGTTCCACGAATGCTGTGGAAATAACCGCAACATCGAACGGTATTACGGCCACGGCAACCCTTACAATCACTTAGGGCTGCCACCGTCGGAACTAAGAACGGGGCAGTTGTTAGAACCAGGACTTCCCTAAGCACTCGTAAAGCCAGTGCGATTCTTTGGGCAAACAAGAGGATCAAGAAAGTCTAGTCCAACGCCGAAAACTAAATCACTACCAGAAACCGTCAAGAGCAAGTGAGGCCCAGTTTATTCTCATGAGGTTCCGTTGGAACCGCGGGTCTTAAATCATCTGGAGAAATATATCTTGCTTAAATACATGGCCTTTATTGCTTATGGCCGCGCGAGAGTACTCGCCGGCATTGTCCTGATGGCGTTGATCTGTGCCATGCCTCGCATGTGCATGGCTCAAAGCCTGCTTCCGATTCAGTGGATGTACAGCCCGATCAGCCAGGTTCAGACGGTCGCTTACTCGCCAGACGGCACCCTAATGGCGATTGGAGGTGGTGGCGGCATTCAGATCGTGAACGTGTCGACCGGCATTGCGACAGCCCTTCCGACAGTTGCCAGCCAAGTCAATTCGATTGTGTTTTCGCCCGATGGAAGCACGCTCTTTGACGGTGGCATCATTGCCTTCACGAATAGTGGGGTCCTGGAGCAGTGGCAAGTTTCAAATTCCACGCTGCTCATGTCGTATAACACTGCCGCTAACGGTGGCGTCAATACCGTACAGATTTCGCCGGATGGCTCGACCCTTGCGGATGGCGGCGTGAACTATAACGCAACCAACCCGCCGGTTTATACTGGCGTTCTGGAGCTTTGGAACGTATCCTCTGGAAACCTGATCAAGTCCCTTAATACATCTGCCAACAACGGTGTCAATTCGGTCGCGTTTTCCATCGATGGAAGTACCCTCGCAAGTGGTGGGCAGACCCTCGACTCTAGTACTCAAATACACGGCGGCGTCGTGGAGTTGTGGAATATCTCGTCTGGAGCCCTCACGACGACTCTTGCCACCAATGCGAAGCAAGGAGTCGATGCGGTTGCCTATTCCCTTGACGGAAAGACTCTGGCAGTGGGTGGGGCAGGCAATTCGAGTGGCGTGCTGGAACTTTGGACAGTGTCTACCGGAAAAGTCACACCACTCAGCACAAATGCTGACAGATCTGTAAACTCGGTCTCATTCCAACCGAGTGGCACAACGTTGGCTGCCGGCGGTACAAGTGATCAGGCGGGCACCCTCGAAGTTTGGAGTACCGTCAGCGACAAAATCTCAGAATCGCTTTCAACCGGCGCTACGAGTGGCGTCAGTTGCGTTGCGTTTTCCCCAGATGGAAAGACCTTGGCTGATGGGGGCGCCGCGGGAACCGTCGCATCTAGCAACGGAGTCTCTGAGACTTGGACGGTGTTGTCAGGCAAGTTGATCAACACCATTAACACAGGTACCGGCGAAGTCGTCTATTCAGCAGCGTACAGCGCCGATGGTTCGATGATTGCGGAAGGAGGAGTGGCCCAAACCAACGCAACCAACCAGGTCGGACTAGTGACGATCTGGAACGCGTCCACTGGGGCGGCTATCAAAACCCTGGCGTCTCAATCCAGCAGTGTCAATTCTGCGTCCTTTTCACCGGACGGGAAGACACTTGCAGTTGGAGGATCGAATGGCTCGACCGGAGTCCTTGAACTTTGGGATGTTTCCACCGGAAAACTGATCTCCTCGCTAAGTACCCAAGCTTGGGGCGGGGTCTATTCGGTCGTCTTCTCTCCAGACGGAAAAACGCTTGCCGCAGGTGGAAGCGCGCATAGCGGTGTGCTTGAACTGTGGAATGTATCGACAAAGTCGCTGATCATTTCGCTCAGCACGACCACAGCAGGAGTCAATTCGATTGCCTATTCTCCAGATGGTAAGACCCTGGCAGACGGTGGATCTTATACCAACTCGTCAGGAACAGTTGGAGAGCTCGAGATCTGGGACCTTTCAACAAACACATTGGTCACGACTCTTCCGACGCAGGAGAACTTTGTCAACTCGGTAGCTTTTTCACCGGACGGGAAGACGCTTGCGGATGGCGGAAATACCCTGAACTTTGCGGCGGTCGAACTTTGGGACGCTTCCTCCTATCAACTACTTGGATCGTTGCCGTTAGCTGAAAACACGGTGAGTGTTGAAACGATCGCGTTCACGCCGGACAGTAATGATCTATTCGTCGGAGCCGAATCGAACTTACAAAGTTTCAATGTGGCAGGAGAGACCCTCCTCAACGTGTACAGCGTTTATGCAGGCGGAGGGCTTGCTAGCGTGGCTGTATCTCCGCTCAATACGAGCCTTGCCTTTGGGACAGAGAACGGAGCGTTGGTTGTTTCACCGAATCCTGCCAACTTGGGGGCGCTTCAAAGTGTGAGTGCGACTCCGACGTCAGTCGTTGGTGGGACTAATTCGACGGGAACGATCACTCTAAACGGTCCGGCGCCGACGGGAGGAAAAGTTGTTACCCTTTCCGCCAGTAATTCATTCGCCTCGGTACCTCAAAGTGTGACGGTTCCTTCGGGATCGACGACCGCAACGTTCACGATCGCGAGTTCGGTGGTATCGACTGCCACACCGGTTACGGTCACGGCCAAATCAGGAAACGTCGCGATTACGGTTATCGTCACGGTTAAGCCTGCTGTACCTACAGGAATTACGGTCTCTCCAGCTTCAGTCGTTGGGGGCAACTCATCAAAGGGAACGGTGACGCTTAGCGGAAAGGCGCCTTCCGGCGGAACGGTGGTCAATCTGACCTCTAGTAGCTCGAGTGCGGTTACGCCCAACAGCGTAACGGTCGCCTCTGGCGCAAGTTCGGCAGATTTCACGGTAACGACTCATTCGGTTGCCTCCTCAATTGCGGCAACATTATCGGCTACCTCTGGCGGCACGACTGTGACGTCGACATTAACCGTCACCCCGCCTCTATTGACAAGCTTGACGCTCAGTACCTCGTCCGTTGCCGGGGGATCCTCTGCTACAGGCACAGTCACTCTTAATGGAACGTCCCCAACTGGAGGTCTCATTATCGGCCTTTCGTCAAGCAGTTCCGATGCCTCCGTTCCCTCCAGCGTGACAATTGCTGCTGGAACAACTCAGGCGACGTTTACTATATCGACTACTGTAGTTCAATCGACTACGACTGCAACGATCACAGCATCGCAGGGTACGACCGTATCAAAGGCGGCGAAATTGACGATTGGAGCCTCTGGGCTCTCCGGCCTATCGCTGAATCCCATTTCGGTCGTAGGTGGCGGAACTTCGACTGGGACGGTAACGCTCAGCGGTCCGGCTCCAACTGGCGGATCGGTCGTCAATCTTACGTCTAACAGCACCAATGCCGTGCCGCCAAAAAGTGTAACGGTTCAAGCCGGTGCAACTTCGGCGACCTTTTCGGTAACGACCTCAGTGGTTGCAAGTTCTATATCTGCAACGATCACCGGAACACTGGGAACGACATCGAAGAACGCGACCCTAAACATCGGACCATTGAGTTTGACTTCGTTGAGTCTTAACCCGACAACCGTGGCCGGAGGGAATACGTCAACCGGCACGATAAGACTGAATGGGAGTGCGGGGGCCGGAGGGGTCGTGGTGAGCCTTTCGAGCAGCGCTGCTTCGGCGGCGTCGGTCCCTGCCTCGGTTACAATCGCGGCAGGTCAATCGAGTACCGCGTTCGTAGTGACAACCACGGTCGTTAAGGCTCAAGTGACGGCGAACATCAAGGCCATTTATCAGGGCCTATCACAATCAGTAGCTCTCACCGTGAACCCGGCAACCGTTTTGTCGGTGAGCCTGAGCCCTGCGTCGCTGACGGGTGGCGCGAACTCCACGGGAACGGTGACCTTGACGGGACCGGCTCCAGCGGGCGGCTTGACAGTTAAGCTTTCAAGCAGTTCCACCAAGGCGACAGTACCCCCTAACGTGACGGTCGCGGCGGGCAAGACTACAGCGACCTTTGCCGTTAAATCGGTTGTCGTTGCCACCCAAACCAGTGTGCTGATTGAAGCCACCTATGGCAGCGTTTCCGAGAATGCCAGGTTGGTTATCACTCCAGCGAGCCTTGTGTCGCTATCGGTGAACCCAACCAGTGTAGTTGGACTGACCGGCGCAACCGGCACAGTTACATTGTCTGGAGTGGCGTCTGCCGGAGGCATGATCGTGAAACTGTCAAGTAGCAACAGCGCGGCAACGGTGCCGGCTTCCGTGACAGTCGACGCTGGCAGGAGTTCGGCAACGTTCAAGGTGAAAACTGTTTCAGTTGCGACGCAGCAGCTTGCGACCCTCACCGCCAGTTTGAACGGAACTTCTCAAACTGCCACGTTGACGGTCAATTCACCGACTATCAAGTCCCTAACCTTGAATCCCACTTCGGTGAAAGGTGGAAAGACGAGTATCGGAACGGTCGCTATTGGGACTGCTGCCCCAACTGGAGGCCTGATTATCTCGCTTTCGAGTAACTCACCGTCAGCAACCGTGCCTGCGTCGGTTACTATTCCCGCTGGGAAGACCTCGATCACCTTTACCGTGAAGACGACTACTGTTAACGCAAAAACGACTGTAACGCTTACCGCAGCCGACGGCAGCAGTTCCAAGTCTGCGGCATTGACAGTCACTTAAATGCCGTCGGTTCTTGTCCTCGGTAAAACCATCTAAGAATTGTCGAGGGCAAGAAAGTGGGCAACCGACTCCTCATGATGACTCGACCGGCGCCACGCCGGTCGAGCGCTTGAAGCGGTTAGGGCTTTCTGCTATCATGTACTTTCGAGATTATCTTTCTCTTTTCGATTGCATTTAGCACATAAAGGCATTATGTGCCTTGTAAGAGAATGAGTGCACGATGAAGACGGTATTGAGTTTTGTGATAGGTCTCCTAACGTTAGGATTGGCCTCCTCTGCGTCCGCACAAGGCGTCTTGCCTTCATTGTGGGATAACAGTCCGATAGGCATTCCAAACAGCGTTGCTTACGCCCCAGACAATAAGCTGATCGCAATTGGCGGCTTGGGTGGAGTTCACATTTTTAACGTATTCACGAGCTACAACATGTTCGTGTCGTCAGCTATTGCCGACGTCACATCCGTGGCGTTCTCTCCAAACGGCAAAATGGTTGCTGGATGTGGTTGCGTTTATGGCGCCGGAATGTTGGAATTCTGGAATTCGTCAAACGGCGCGCTGATTGGTTCGCAGAAAGTGACGGGAAACTTAGACACACTTGCCTTTGCTCCCAACGGCCAGTTGCTTTGTTTCGGAGGCGCGGGCGCAGGAAGCGGTGTCTTAGGCCTTTGGAATGTATCAAGCGGAAGTTTACAGACTTCGCTTAACACCGAGGCGTTGATCGTAGACTCGGTTGCGTTCAGTCCAGACAGCAAGACCCTCTGCATGGGTGGTTGGAACGCCAAGGGTGGATTGGTCGAACTATGGGACGTTTCAACAGGGACTCTAATTCGAAGTCTCAGTACGGCTGCGACAAACGTCGTCAAATCGGTCGCGTTTTGTCTCGACAATAAGACGCTTGCTGTGGGCGGATGTAGCAGTTCCACTGGTGTAGTGGAGCTATGGACTTATGCGAAGGGCGTCTTAAAGGAGTCGCTCAAAACGTCCGCTTCATCGGTAACTTCGGTTGCCTTTTCGCACGATAGTAAGAGTGTCGGCGTTGGAGGCATAGGGCCGTTTGGTGGGGTATTAGAGTTGTGGACGATATCTACCGAGGCTCTGATTGCGTCGCTCGGTACGTCGGCCAACCAGGGCGTCTCATCCATTGTCTTCTCTCCGAACGGCAAGACGATTGCCGATTGTGGAACCTATGGTCCTGTCGGCCCAGCCTCCGGCGTCGTCGAGACATGGAGCCTGGCGATCGACCAACGAATCACGTTGATCGACACGACAGCGTCTCCGGTCAATTCTATTGCGTTTTCTCCTGATGGTAACTCGTTGGCGATCGGTGGGGAGACATTTGACGCCACGGTCGGTTCCGTGATTGGAGTTTTGGACTTAGTTACCACGACGGAGGGGGATGAAGTCCTTTCGCTCAATACGTCTGCCAACTGCGGCGTAATGTCGATTGCATTCTCTCAGGATGGCGGGACAATGGTTGCAGGAGGGCGAAGTTTCAATCCAAATACTGGGTCAAATGGAGTTCTGGAAGTTTGGGATGTGCTGAATGGCAGTCTCGTCGAGGAACTCAAAACGACCGCCTCCTACCAGGTTAATTCGGTTGTCTTATCCACCGATGGGGGCACTCTTGCCGACGGTGGATTGAGTATCGACCCTGGCACGGGGCAAGTTGGCGGCGTGGTGGAAGCATGGGACATCGCGACAGGCGAGATGTTGGCAAGCCTAAACACATCTGCGACTAATGGAGTTCGATCGGTTTCGCTTTCGCCTGACGGGTCGACTCTGGCGGTTGCGGGGGCAGCCAATAGCTCCGAAGACGAATCTACATTGGGTGTGCTCGAACTTTGGGACGTTTCATCCGCTCAGTTGACTGCCCTGGTCAAGACAGGAGCAGACGTATTGAATTCGGTTGCGTTTTCGGCGGACGGAACAGTGCTCGCCGCCGGCGGCAGCAGTGAACTAACCGGCGGAGTGTTGGAACTGTGGGGTGTCTCCACTGGAAAGGAGTTAGCCGTACTGCCCCTTGTTTCGGGGACTGCGATTGTGAATTCCGTTGCCTTTTCTCCGGATGGAAGCGTACTGATGGTGGGAACCAGTGGAGTAGCTACTAACCTCCAAATGTTCAGTCTTGGTAGTCAGACCCTGCTATCCAACAACTATGATGCGAGTGTGAATCCAGTGGCCGTATCAGCAACCGGAAGTATGCTGGCTTACGGTACACAGACCGGTGCATTGGTTGTTTCCGCCAATCCGTACTTCATCGCTGGTTGGCTGCAAGGAATTTCTGTCTCGCCTGCGAACACGGTCGGTGGGTTGACGACGACAGGAACTGTTACGCTGGGTTCGCCCGCACCAGCAGGGGGAACGCTTGTCAACTTAACAACCAACAGCCCCTTTATTTCGGTTCCTCCAAGCGTAACGGTCGCCGGAGGGGCAACGACCGCCCTATTCAGCATTTCGGTAACTTCGGTAAGCGGGACTACCCCAGCGACGATCAGCGCAACCGAAGGCAGTACATCTATGACGGCAGCCTTAACCATAGCCCCCGTTGCCCTGAGCAGTTTGAGCATCGCACCATCAGCTCTTGCCGGTGGAACTTCCGCCTTGGGAACGGTCATCCTAAACGGGCCCGCGGGTACAGGGGGTGTCCGGGTAGCTTTATCAAGCAACGCTCCCGCTACCGTTCCTGTATCCGTGACAATCGAGGAAGGTCAATCGAGCGCTACTTTCGCCATCTCGACGAATGGTGTGACCTCTCAACAAACTGCGACGATCAAAGCGATTTATCAAACAGAGTCTGAAACCGCCCCGCTTACAGTCAACCCAACTGCTCTTCAGTCGGTTATGTTGAACCCGGCCACCCAGACCGGTGGGCAACCTACCACTGGAACCCTCACACTGACCGGGCTGGCTCCAGGAGGAGGCTTGGTTGTGCACTTGGCAATCGATTCAAGTGATGCGACGTTACCGTCGACCGTGATAATAGCGGAAGGGAAGTCCTCGGCTAACTTCAAGGTTGACACGATTTCCGTCACGACCCAAGCCTCGGCGATGATCACAGCCACCCTGGGCGCCGTTTCAAAAAACGCCTACCTGACAATTAATCCCGCTTCTCTGGTTTCGATCTCTGTAAACCCAACGTCCGTGGCCGGAGGTTCGCCTTCCACCGGCACGGTAACTCTATCCGGGGTAGCCGCCGCCGGCGGGACGGTGGTCAGGTTGTCCACCAATCAGAATTCCGTGATCCTGCCTGCATCCATAACGATTGTTGCGGGGAAGACGTCAGCAGCATTCTCGGTAGGGACGATAGCAGTAGGTACACAGACGATAGCCACCATTAGGGGAAGTGTCGGCTTACTCGCTCAATCCACTACCCTAACGATTGCAGCGCCTACTCTTAAGTCTGTCACATTGAGTCCATCCACGGTGGCGGGGGGCAAGTCAAGTACCGGAACAGTTACGATCACTTCGATCGCACCTGTTGGGGGACTCGTAGTTTCGATTTCAAGCAGCCAGCCTTCGGCGACCGTTCCGACAACCGTCACGATACCCGCAGGCAAGACCTCGGCGGATTTTGAGGTAGAGACGACGACCGTGAGTAGCAAGACAACCGTGACAATCAGTGCAACCTTTGGAAGCGCATCGAAGACGGCGGTTCTAACGATAACTTGATCGAATTCAGAAGGGCATTTAGACCTGACTCGGCTACTGAACTGAGCTATTTCAAACCTTGCCCCAAATTTGTTCGCACCATCAACGACCGGTGTCATATCTGCGCTTGAGGGTGGTGTTAAGACGACCCTGGTAGGATCTGGACGTGGTCGTCGCTTTGATATTGGGTTTGTTTTTCAGCTATTCGGATACAATCGTTCCGCGAGCAAGTCTGGTCGTTCCAAGCCGATCAACGAAGCAAGTCGGCGTTTGGGTGATGACTTTCTTCAATGGGGACGACAAATTTCACCATTGGGCGGATGTAAAACGCAGACATGGCGCTATGCCGTTGAATAGCCCATTTAGCTGTTCGGATCCAAAACGAGGTCGCCAAGGAGTATTCCGAGATCCGCGCTGCAGGTATCGACTACGCGCTTCTTGACGACACAAATACGCTCTATGTCGACGACCGTCTCATCGACAAATCGATCCAAGCGTGGTTCGAATATTCCGACCGGCAACCTGCGAGAAAGAGACTCCAATTGGCGCTTGCGGCCGGTGGCGAGCTCAATCAACATTTGGATTCGAAAATGTGGGATTCAGCCGTCGATGACTCGTTCCGGCGCTATGCGCACGGTCCGAGCTACATGCAGGAAAACGGTAAGCCCGTCTTTTTTTGGTATATCGAAAAGGATGTCGAGCCCCTTTGGAATGACGCGCGTTGAACTTTCCATAAGACTATTCACTTCTTTCGAACCGGCGACCAACACGGGAAAGGAGGGTGGGGCTACGGGCCGATGACACGCCGCGACCAAATGACTTGGACTGTGCATCCATCCAACCTGGACGGGACCTTTCTCCCCCAGGTTTCCCGCGAGACGCTGGAACTCTCGATTGCGATCGATGGTGTCGTGCCATCGAGAGTCATGCGCGGCACATTCTGCTAAGCGATTGGAATGGTTGGAATGAAGGAACCGCGTTGGGGGAATCGCTTCGTTGGCGCGACAAATATGGCGAGCCTTCGCCAAGATGGTACATCGACTTAACCCGCCAGTATTGCTCTACCGGGGAAAATCGAAGCCGGAGCCTATTACCGGTCCGACCGAGCTCCAGAAGTGTACTTGTATCAATTAGGGAAGTTCGTTTACCAGTCGGAATACCCTGATGGCAAGGCGGTGGTCGTGGCGCCGGTCGATCTGATCAAAGGCTTTCCCCCAAAGCCCTAAGGGTTTTCGTCAATCACACGCACTTGCCACGGGCCGAATCGCAGAGGACTATTTGCCTTCACTTCGTCTCCCGAAATTGCATCCTTGCCTCCAGGCACAACTGAACCTCCCACCGTCGTACCCTTGTCGCTTAAATTGGCTAGAACCAGCACTGAATGTCCTTCGCTTTTTCGTCGAAACGCAAATACTGTCTCCGTCAAGGTATCGACTAAATCTAGGGATCCACTGTTGAGAGCTGGCCTGGTCTGGCGAATTCCGATGAGTTTTCGGTACCAGTTGAATAGGGAGTGCGGGTTGTTCTCCTGTTCTTCGAGGCTGGCGCCATCGTTGTCGCTCGAATAACGGGTGCTCCACCAAGGGCCGTTGTCTTTGTACCAAAGTGCGGTGCCCGGTGCTTCGAGCTTCTTGCTCCAGCGGTAAGCCAGGCGAACAGGGATATCATTACCGTCGCTGTTCCAGTGGCCCTGCTCGCCCTTCATTCCGATTTCCTGGCCGTAGTAGATGATCGGAGAGCCTTTGGCAAAGATCATCAGCGCGGCCGCTAGTCGCTGCTTTCTAGGATCGAGCTCCTCGCTGGCGAACCGGGTCATGTCGTGGTTCTCCAAGAAGTTCAACTGCAGGCGCCCCTCGTTAGTGAAGTACTTGTAGTCGCCGATGGTTTTGGAGAGGAAGCCCTTCTTGAAGGTCAGGAGAGCGTTCCTGAGGCGAAAGTTGAAACATGCATCGGTTGGGGTGCCGTCGAACATATCAACCGAACTTCGGTAGGCCTCCCAATCGGCTTGTTCACCCACAAAGAACGAGCCCGGGTAGCGCTTCTTGATGTCTTCTTCAATAGGAGACCAAAGTCGCGAGTAGAGCTTAGTGCTTTTGCCTTGCCAATCCAGGTCGTCCATCATGTGGTCGATTCGGTAGCCATCGACCCCCTGTTCCGACCAGAATCGGAACACTCGACCAATCTCTTCGATTACCTGTGGATTATTCAGGTTTACAGAAGCTAGCTGTATCTTGGCGTGGTCGTACCATGGAGAGGCAGCGTTTGGATCAGGATGAAATGGCTTTGCAATGAACTCGGCTTCGGGAGCATTGGGGTCCTTGGCTGCGGCGATGTACCAGGGATGGCCACTCGCGATGTATTGCGGCTCCATGTCGACGATGACTTTTATGTGGATTTTGTGAGCCGCCGCAATGAGGGCGTCAAAGTCATTGAGTGACCCGAACTGAGGGTCCACATCCATCCAATCGTCGGCAAAGTAGTTATGATACACCCGGGCTTTCTGGATAGGGTTGAGCAAAATCGCCGTACATCCCAACTTCTGAATTGTGGGAAGACCCTCGATGATTCCCTTAAAATCGCCGATTCGATCCCCGTTGCTGTCGCGATAGCTGCGGGGAAAGATCTGATAGAAGACCTGACTTTCCCAGGGGTTGTGGGCAACTTGTTGGCGAATGACCGTCGATAGGGCGTAAGCCGCTAGACAGGTAAGCATAACTGATCCTACCCAAGCGGCAAGGAATGTTACGGTAAGTCGGTCGATCGATATTAGCTCTTCGATTCAAGTGATACCGAACGGAAAATATACGCCATTCCGAACCAGTGCCCGGACCCCACGAATGGAACACGAAAGACTAAGTCCGTGGAAGATTCACGCGCTCGATTAGTATCCACCGTGCAAAAATCACCCCGACTTCGTTAGTCGAACACAGTCCGAAGGGAGAGCAGCTTGTCATTGCAAAAGCCGGCAAGGCAATGATCAGAGTTATGGGATTGGATATGCGTGAATCCGGGTATGGGCAACAAACTGCCTTTATGGCGGATGATTTTTGGACCGCGGACGACTCAGATCAAATGGACTTGTGGCATAAGGCCATTCGCAGCAATGCAGGCACGACTCTCCAGGATTGAGTCGTGCCGACATCCTGACTATTGCCCATTCGGATAGAGATGGATTCCTTTGAAAGTGACCCAATCGAACGGACGGACAACTAAGGCGACATGGTCGATATCTGCGGCGGCGCCACCCGAGAAGCCGTAGCTGCGTGTTCTTAAATTCGACCTTGACGTTTGTGTCTCGTCCTGCCACGAAGCCAATTCCAACTTCCGCCCGTCCTTGGTGAAGACCTCCAAGCGAGCATCCGTTCCTTCGTACTTTTGTGGAAATCGGATCTTCACCCCAACACTGGCCTCGTGCGCGAGGGTTGCCGGTGGCCGTGGCTGGCCGCTCCCCGCTTCCGCCATCAATGGGCCCTGTCCAATTTTTGCTGTCATCACGGTTTTATAGGGTCCAGCACCCACTCCGAATCTCATGTCGGTGACCTTGAGAGTCGTCGGCGCGTGGAACGAGGCCAGATCCATGGACCGGTCTTCCCCGTCTCCATAGCCTTGCCAGACGTTCCAATTCGATAAATGTGGGGTTTGTACCTGGCAGTTATAGTCGCCGGGAGCGGCGCCCTCAATACTCACTCGTAGGAACATTCCACGCACTTTCTCATTTCTATGCCCGAAGCCATTCAGGTTGAGGCTCGTTCTGACATCCAAGCCGTCCGCCTTTGAGCCGTCTGGCTTCCAGAGGGTGTGAGGCTTTAGGTCGTCATTTTGTACGTAGTCTAGTTTTACGATGACTCCGTTTGCGAGGCGTTGCGGGCCATAAAACGGCCTTCCCGGCCCGAAGGACATGATAGGTCCCGTAGGCTTGGAGTCATCCTCGGTTTTGATTGGCTGAGTGTCGTTCTCCTCGGCGAATTCAGCGGGCGCAATGGGCGCGGCAGGCTTTGCCTCGAGACTCACGGTAATGGTTTCGCCATCCTTCGTTTGGACTCGTTTGCTATCTTGAATGTAGCTGCTGTCTCCAATATATACATACTGCTCACCCGCAGGAACGTGGAATTGGAAGGACCCGTCTTCCTTTGTGAGCATCATTTGCACTTCGCCGCTACTTTCCGGATGCGCCGGGCCGTATACGCCGACGTAGATTCCATGCATTGGCTTACCTGATTCATCGGCAACCCTTCCGTTCACAATCGAACCTGGAATGAGGGCTAAGTCTACGCCAGACACTGCTCTTCCTTCAGTAGTCACCACCCCTTCGTGTGCGACTGCTGTCAGTTGCTCAGCCTTAACTTCGTCCAAATGGACGGATACGTTGTAGGGACCTGCGGGGAGCCGATCGATCTCGTAGTTTCCGGTGGCGTCGGTAGTTGCCTGACCGCCGTACCCTGTACTCTTATTATCCAGCCGATGGTTGCCTTGAGCATCTACTTGTACCCCGGCGACGGGAATGCCGTCTTGGGTTACGCGACCCATGATCTTGGCAGCCGGATGCAGAATCACGGTTGACGGACCAACGGTTGAATCGAGAAGCCCGGCATGGTCTGGTGTCGTGAATCGCGCATCTTCTCCAAGAACCGCAAATCTGGGGTCATTCACATCTAGCACTACGATGGTGGCCTCTGGCAGGCCGTCGATAACGAATCGGCCATTTCCGTCTGTCCGGGTGCTGAACTCCGTCTGGAGGCCTGGGCGGAACATGACGAACCCCTTTCCGTGTATGCCTGGCGCGTCTCGAAGGAACAGATGCACTTGCACCAGCACGCCGCTGGCCGAGGTTCCGTTTGCTAACTTCAATTGGCTGCGAATCGATGCAGGAGGATCAAGTTGTAGGGCACTGATCTTCGTTGGACTTGGCCACAGCCGAATGAAGTTGGCGCCGTAGCCTTTTGCAGTAACCAAAAGTACGCCCGCAGTTTGCTTCGATGGGACGTTTCCGGGATTGAGCTCCACATTGCTGCCGTTGACCTGTTGGTCCCGGATCAACGGGTCAACGGCGCCTTCGACGATTAGCCAGGCCCTTGCTCCACTGATCGGGGCGCCTCTGGAGTCTTTTATTTCAATAGTCCCGCTATAGGACCCTTTAATCCAGCCGGCCGTTGGATCGGTCGCGGTTTGGGGAAGGGGCTTTGCGATGAGGAACGCAGCCGAGGCCGCTACGGCCAGCCCCCCGAGCCTCGTGAGGAATTGGGTCGTTCGTGAGATGCGAACGGCGCGCGATCGGCGCTTGTCTAAGATTGCTTCAATTCGGGAAGCAAGGGCTGACTTGGCCGGAACGGCGCCAATGCCTAGCGATGGGCATGGGCGGGCGCGAAGGCCCTCTCGAAGTCGCAGCAAGCAGTCGGCGTAGCGATGATCCGCGATGCCCGTGCTGAGCACGTATCGGTCGCAAAGCTCTTCGGCAGCGCCTGCCAGGGGCTTCTTAAGGATCCAAATCAGGAGATTTGGCCAGAGTGCGATGCACATTAGGCGGTAAAGCAGCATCCATCGCAGATCGCCGTTGGCGATGTGGGCTACTTCATGGTGAAGGACAGCCTGTACCACATCCGGGCTTTGGGTCTTTGCCCACCCGGAAGGAAGAAACACCGTCGGCCTCAAAATGCCGGCCACGAATGGGTTGGAAACCGACTCGCCCTCTACCACCCTTGGCGGTCTGATACCGAACGAACCGGCTATTCTAGCGACTTCGGACATGAATTCTGGGTCGTTTGAGATCGCGCAAGACCTGCGTACCCGGACAAGGGCGATATACCCGGTCAAGAGTGAAAGAACGGCGATCCCGCTTCCCAGAGCCCAGATGGCAGCTATTAGCCTAGCGATGTCAATCGGGTCGTGTGTATTCGCATGGCGAGATAGGTGCGAGACCGGGGAACTGGCAGCCAGCTTTGTTTCAGGCTGTACAGTTGTTTTCCCATCCGTCTCAACAACATATTTCGGCAAAGAGCCTGACCATGCATTCATAGAAACCTGCACCATTGGATGCGCTTGACCCTTCATGAAGGGTGACACGACCGCCAGCCCCAACACGGCAAGAAGGCTGACCCTGCCAATCGCAAGCCGGAGGGCTGGATGGCGGAGGGTTAACATGACCAGGACAAGCGCAACTAATAGCAGAACGCTCGACTGCAAAAAGAACATGAGAATCGTATCGGTATTCATTTCATCTCCTCCGCCGCCTTTTCATCGACTAGCCGTCTCAGGCGCATGATCTCGTCGGGCGACACCTCTTCGCTCTCCAGTAGATGAGCCATGAGACCGCTGATCGAGCCCTGGAAAACCCGAGTTAAGAGGTCTTGAGCGGCTGAGCGCGAGACTTCCGACTCCTGAATAAGCGCCCTGAAAACAAAGGTCCGGTCCCTTTGTTCATGTGTCACCGCCCGTTTTGCTTCAAGCTTTCGCAGTAGCGTTTGAACGGTGCTATGAGCGATAGGGGTTCGTTCACTGAGCAAGTCTGTAATCCGACGAGCATTTGCCTCGCCTTCGTCCCAAAGGACTCGCATGATTCGGAGTTGCACACTCCCAAGTGTAATCGCCATTGTTTTACCTAATTAGATCTACCAAGGTAGATGATGGTATTTTACCATGGTAAAATACGATCTGCAAGGACTTTTTTGGGAAGTTGTTTATGGGCAGAATCGCCAGGCAGGACCCTCCGCACAGCTCTTCAATCTTCAAACGGCACGCCGATATCGGCGGCCAGTTTCAAGATGTAGGAGCCTGCCTTTGAGTAATCCGATTCATCTCGCATGTGCTCCAGGAGAACCGGCGTGCCGGTTGGGAGCGTTCCGAGAGCGGTTAGCATCGCGCCAAGGTCTAATCCACCTTCTCCCGGAATGCGTTCCTCCAAGTGAACCGTCAATTCGGATCTCAACTGCATATCTTTTAAGTGGACTCCCTTTAACCACGGCCTCAAGGTCTCTACGCAGTGCTGCGAGAAACGGGCGTTGTCAAAGTAAAGCCGTGGAGAGCAAATCATATTGACGATATCGAGGTGGACCCCGAACCCTGTATCGTCGATGGCCTTAATGAGGGCAACGTACGATTCTGGCGAGTCGGGGAAAGCCCAGGGCATCGTCTCAAGCGCAAAAGCGGTTCGTTTAGGCTTTACCGCCTTGAGGATTTCACGCACTTGGTCGACGATTAAATTGAATGTGTCGGTCGTCAGATTCTGAGCGTCGGGGCCGTCCCATTGCTCGCCGCATGAACCGGCAATGTTTACTGCGCATCTGGCGCCCAGGTCCTCTGCAAGTTGCAGGCAAGACTTGCACCGCTCAATCGCGATGCTGCGAATGGACGGGTCGGCGGAGAGAGGGTTGTTCCATACCCCTACTTCTGCGATCACCAAATCATGCCGTCGACATAGGTCAACGAACTGCTGTCGAGTCGCGCTATCCGCCTCGGCGCCGAACGGCGGGTTGACCGCCCCGTATCGGGCTTTCCTTGCCGCAAACGCCCATTTCTCTGGATCGTCATACGAACAAAACACTTGGCCACCTAGTCGCATGCTTTAGTTTGGCTGCCAGACGGCGCAACCATCATGTTACTGGCAAGGAATCAGTGCCATTTCGTTCTACGTCTCGCAAGGAAACTCCAATATCCCGCCTCAATTTGGAGCTTTTGGATATCGATTTTCGAAACACGCTGACCGCATTCACGATGCTACAAGAATTCGATGTCTCACCGCGATTGAATCGGAACAACTTCATCGGGCGTCACGAACCGATACCCCTTGGCCCGCAGACCTTCGATCAGACTTGGAAGTATTCGGATCGCATCGTCGTCACCGTCATGGAGAAGGATGATGCCTCCCGGCGTGATGTTATCCAATGTGCGATTCATGAGTTCGTTGATCGGGAGATTGAGGTAGTCACCCGGGTCATCCGTCCAAAGCACGAGCGTGTAACCGAGCGAATTGGCCACTTCTGCAATCTCTTGATTGTAGTCTCCTCCGGGTGGGCGAAAAAAGTGGGAGGACTTGCCAGTAATTCTCTTCAAAATATCGCTGCAGGCGCCGATCTCCTCCGCCGCATAGCTCAGAGGGATTTTAGTGAGGCTGACATGATGGTAGGTATGGTTCCCAACCACGTGGCCTGCCTCAAATTCCTGTTTGACGAGGTCCGGATACTTTTCCGCTTGAGAACCCACGACAAAGAACGTCGCTCGAACCTTGTAGCGACCGAGGATCTGGACGAGTTTGTCCGAATAACCTGGGTGCGGACCGTCGTCAAAGGTCAGCATGATCGACTTTGGCGATGTGGGCCCGCGCATGATCTTTGAGAAATGTAAGCCCCGTCGTGACTCGGTGTCGTGCTGCGACTGGATCTCGGGCACGCTCTTGTAGACCTCCTTTTTGGCATTAACCCAAAGAGGATCTCGATCTAGCTCCAATTTAGCGATGGCCTGCTTGGCAGTTAGTTGATTCGGTGAGATGTCTTGGCGTGTTCTGCCAGCCAACCCGATTGAAAGGCCAGCACTTAGGCACACAACGATAGTTGCGGTAATACTCAACCTAATAATCAGATAACCCCCGAAGGAAACTCTGCAAACGATACCAGCACCTGATCGCTGGACCAGCTTACGTCGTCGACGCGGAGCCTATGAACTAGTAGTTCTACGGTGATCTGAATGCGACTTCTAGTCGCGACCCCTCATGAGAAACACGTGGTATGGACGAACTTCCGCGGTGAATATTCCCTTAGCAACCGCTGGATCCTCTTCCGTAAATCTGCTTGCGGCTTCCTGATCTGCAGCCTCAAAGACGCAGATGCCTACAGGATGTTCGTCTTGAGTTCGACCAACAAGGATCACTACCCCGGCGGCTAGCCGCTCCCGGAGGAAGCTGACATGCTCCTCGATGATGCCGAACTCAGTTGGCGTGCCGTCGCCAGGAAAAGTCGGCCTTGAGGGCCTAACAAAGTAGATGAATTCTGGCAATCGCAACTCCCTGGGGCAGTACTCTCTTTCTACGATCCCCCAACTACATTCTCCGCCAAAGCAAGAATATCCTTTTCGGTGGCTTTTGCAGCGATCGCTCGGTATCCGCTCTCCTTATCCTTCCACGCGACGACCGATACCGCTCCTCCCGACGTGAGATAAAAATGGTTGTCCGGGACATCCAACTGCTTCATGTCCTGAAACACCTTCGTTTTGTGTCCAAACGTGTAAACCAGAATGATGGAGTCGCCGTACTGGTACTGCATGACAGCCGCATGCTGACCACCAAATTCAGACTTTCCGACAGCGGTCAGGTCGCCACCGATCCGCTTGAGATCGAGCGCATCGACCTGAAAGGAAAGCTCATTAGAGATCGTCGTGAGGTCTTTTGAAGAACTCACGCCTGACTCAAGCGTTTCGGCTGCCGGTTTCACCATCAAAGTGTAAGGCGTTTGCTCAGTCCGAAGAATCACCGCAAACCAAACGACAAGGGCAATGACCGAAGTCATGAGTGTTGCTCCAATCCGCAACCATATTTCCACCGTCCATGCAGAGGCAGGTTGCGATGAAATGTCGGCGAGGTCATCCTCTATGAATGCGTAGTACGTATATGCCATTTTAGTCAGCTCACCCTTTCCGCCTGGGTCATGGAATTCTTGCGGTACCTCAATACTTCCATGTATTGAGGCGCCAGCAAAGTAACGCTTTCGCTGCCCCAGATTTCAGGTCACACATTTCAGGGAACAGAAATGGGGGATTGTGGCCTCTTTTCGGTCCGCTTAGCCGGTCGGCGAGAATGGGTACTGAGGCGATTGTGAGGTATGGGAATTCCGTTCGTAACCGGGATCGTCTTTAGACTTATCCCCGGCAATATGCCCTGCTCGCGAATTTTGAACTAACCCACTATGATTGATGGATCTTGAGGCGACTGCTTGGTGGTTGTGTTTTTGTGATGACATTCCTGTCGGTGGGTGTTTGGCTGGTTCAGCCGAGCCCAGTGAAAGATGGGAAGCGGGCGCTAGTTTGGGTCAGCGACAACAACCCGACGCGGCAGGGTCAGCTCAAGCAGTTTGAGGATACGGACAAGCGATATCGCGTCGTGTTGGATCCCGACAATCAGGGTGTCGAGAAGGTCATCATCCAATGTCTGGCCGGAGTCGGGCCAGATCTCATCGACTCTTATGACTCATTCCAATTGGCTGCGTACGTGAAGTCCGGAATCGTCGAAGATTTGACTGACGAACTGCCGAAACAAGGAATTGACGTGAAATCCCAAACATTTAAGGGGATTCAAGGTGCGGCGATTTACAACGGAAGGGTCTATGGAGTTCCAGCCGATCTTGCCGTTGACGGCATTTGGGTGCATCGGGACATCCTTCGGAAAGCCGGCATATCGGAGCCGCATGGGCCGTGGAGCTGGGAGCAGCTTATCCGACTCGCCCAAAGACTAACGATACGAAACTCAGCAGGCAAAGTCACGCAATATGGACTACTGTTCGATCGGAACTGGAAGGACTTTTTCTGTACTTATGGGGCCCATGTTTTCTCGCCTGATGGCAAGCAGTGCATATTAGATCGTCCGGAAGCGGTCAGGGCAATTCAGATGATATATGACCTTGCACACAAGTATAAGGTGGCTCCAACGGCGTCGGAGGAGTCGTCGATGTCGGCACAGGGGGGATGGGGCTCGGGATCAATCGCATGGTTTGGATCCAAACGAGGAGCGATGGCGCTCGGCGGACGCTGGTGGCTGGCTAGTCTTCGGTCTTATCCTGCACTGGATCTTGGCGTAATTGAGTGTCCGAATGGAGGTTATCGACGGTTTTTTGGTTACGGCCGCGCTACATTGATCAACAGGGAATCCCAGAACCGAAAGGGAGCGCTAGCCTTTCTGAGGTGCTTGTCGAGTGCGGCATACAATCGCGAGGTGAACCGCGATGCCGACGGTGTCTGTGCTTTTCGACAATTCGCGACCGACGCTTCCATGCTGTTCGATCCAGCTCATCCGGATGAGCGTGACAATGATGTGTGGGTGGACTTGGCGGAGCACGCCGTACCAGATGAGACGAGCCCCTATCTCGATGGGGCTACCGTGAGCCGGATCGTCCAAAAGCAAATTGACCTTGTCGAGACGAATGGAAAAGAACCGGAGTTCGCCATGCGAGACGCCAAGCGGGAAATTGACCTTGCCCTGTCGGGAGCCATCGAGAACAAGTGACGAACTCACGATTTCGTCCTTTCGCAATTTCGATCTCTATAGCCGGTGAATCGCTTACGGACACCGCAAAGCAACAGTTATCGACGGATGGATCTCAAACGCAGACATCCTAAACTTGCATGCTGTGTTCCGCATCTCCTATTTGACCGCACGCTGGCAGCAGGCTAGAATGGTAAGGTTAGAGCTTCCGGCACAGGCGCCTGGATGATGAGCAGCATAAGAGTCTTTCGTGGTGGGGGTATCTCGGTATTCCGGATCGGTGATCGCATGATGGGGATTGCCATGCGATCGTGTGCGCGACTATGAGTCAAGTTAAGCCGCCGATGCCGAACTTGAAGATTGCCGTTAGAAGCCTTCAAACCCGTAGGGTATTTCTGGGCCCGGTTCATCTCATCCCCTCAACGAGCGCATTCACAACCAATTCAAAACTGGTACTCCATCGTTTGGCAAAGGGTCTGGTTGTCGCGATCACCCTTTGCCTGATACCGACCGGATGCCTACCCAAGCCGACACCCGACCCTCACGTCATTACGGTTTGGCAGCCTTTCGACGCTTCTGATCAAGCTGCGCTTGACCACCTGGTTACGGCATTTGAGCGTACCCATCCGAGTATCCACGTTCAGATGTCGTTCGCATCCAACGACCTTACAAGCAGCCAGAAGCTGTTTCTGGCAATCGCTGGCGGTGTTGGACCCGATGTTACTTTTGTGGATGGCCAACAACTTTCTGAATGGGCTGCACGGGGTGCACTGGCGGATCTGAGCGACTCGTTCGGAAAGAGCAACCTGAGGGCTGAGGACTTTTGGATGCCACGATGGAAAGAAAGCACATTCCGTGGTCATGTTTACGCGATTCCCTGGGGCGCCGATCCGAACTTCGCGTTTGTGTGGAACAAGGACATGTTCCGGAAAGTTGGATTGGATACTGAGACGCCGCCGCGAACAATCGACGACTTGGATCGGATGGTGGACAAGCTCACAGTCGTTGATCGACAGGGAAATATCGGCACGCTCGGGATCAATCCTTGGGAGTGGGAATGAGCTAACTCGATGTTTACCTGGGGCTATGCGTTCGGTGGCAATCTATACAAGGAACCCGATTCGACCCATCCACTTGGAACGGTGACGGCCGATGACCCAAAGGTGGTGAAGGCCTTAGAATGGATGGCCAAGTTTGGCCGGAAGTACGACGTGCGCAAAGTGAATTCGTTTACCACCCAAGTTGTCGGGATCGGAAACGATCCGTTTTATGCAGGCAAGGCAGCGATGAGGCTGCTTCATGTATCACAGATCAAGCAGCTCAACCAATACGCTCCGACAATGGATCTGGGCATCGGATTGATTCCCGCCCCGTTGGACGGCGAGTACCCGAATGGATGGATTGGCGGATGGTCTCTGGCGGTTCCGAGAAACAAGCAGATTCGCCCGGAGGCTTTCGAGTTTATCAAGTGGATGTGCACGTCTGAGGAGGCAACCACCATCGAAGCGACCGAGATGGAACAGTTTCCGGCCTACGCCAAGAGTCCCGTATTCGAGCGGCTTAAGAAAGACCCGATCCGTGGGGTCTTCTATCGCATATTGGCAAATGCCAAGCATGTCCGTACCCTGATGCCGGTACAGGGCTACTATATGGAACGGATCGGTAGGGCTATGGACGAAGTCCTCTACGGTGGCCAGCCACCCCGCGAAGCGCTTGCCCGGGTCACCAGCGATGTTTCCAAACGTCTCCAATCGGTCGCGGACGACCTCGCCCAGCATGCGGGTGAAGAATCAAAATGAAGTCCCGAACTTGGACCGGCATTCTATTTTGCTCGCCGTTGATCTTCGGCTTGGTCGCTTTTACGATTCTCCCGGTGGTTGCCTCCTTTTGGTTCAGCCTTTGCAATTACCCGATCTTGGATCCGCCAAAGTTCGTTGGAACTGCCAACTATTTCGAACTGGCCAAGGACGATCAGTTCTGGCACTCGGTTCGAAATACGTTTATGTATGTCCTTGGCGCGGTCCCGTTGGGGATGATCGTAGGACTCGGTCTCGCGCTTTTGCTCAATCAGAAAGTTGCGGGCATTAAGGTCTTTCGAACGCTGTTCTTCCTACCGACGGTGGTCCCCCTGGTGGCCAACTCGGTCTTGTGGGTTCGACTTCTCAACCCGCAACAAGGGCTCGTCAACACATTTCTGCGGGCGCTTCATCTTCCAGAGAGTTGGATACCAGGCTGGCTATCCGACGAAAAATGGGCACTTCCAGGTCTGGTGCTGATGTCGCTGTGGGGCGCCGGAGGGGGAGCGATTCTCTATGTGGCAGCGCTGCAAGATGTGCCAGCCGAGCTTTTCGAAGCTGCCGAGTTGGACGGCGCCGGACCGGTTCAGCGCTTCCGACACGTCACAGTCCCGCTGATCTCGCCGGTCCTGTTGTTCACTGGAGTCATGGGTTTGATCGGTGGCTTTCAGGAGTTTGCGAGGGCATTTGTCATGACAAAAGGCGGGCCATGGGACAGCACGCTCTTTTATTGCCTTCACTTGTTTAACAGCGCGTTCACTGAATTTCGACTCGGCTACGCCTCTGCCATGGCTTGGGTCCTTTTCGCCATTATCCTTGTCGCGACGGTGATTGTAATGAGGTCTTCTATGAAACACGTGCAGTACGAACAGTGAAAAATCGTCCGGCTAGATGGGTAGGATTCTTGGCCCTGGTGCTTTTCGCTGCACTGTTCACCCTTCCGTTTTTGTGGCAAATCAGCACGTCGCTGAAGACAGAAGACCAAGTTGGCAAAGCTGAATTCGATTTGGTTCCACGCGCCCAGACGCTCCAAGTAGACGGGGCAAACTTGGAGGTGAAGCCCGTTGAGCGTAAAGGTGCTATGCAGGTCGTCGAGATCCAAGAAGGCCCTAAACACGGAACAAAAGTGACGGTTTCGCCGGCGAGTCTCTCCTTGCGTCCGCACCTCGAGTGGAGCAACTATTCGGAGGGGTTCAAGGCGTTTCCGTTCTATCGGATGCTGAAGAACACGTTGGTCATTTGTGTGCTTGCCGTATTTGGAACGGTCCTCAGCTGCTCGCTTGCCGCGTATGGCCTTGCTTGCGTCCATTGGAAGGGGAGGGAGGTCCTCTTCTGGGCAATGCTTGCAACGATGATGTTGCCAGCGCAAGTGACCATGATCCCGCTGTTCCAGACGTTCAAGAGTCTGGGTTGGATCAATACGATTCTCCCGCTTGTGGTTCCGGCATTTTGCGGTAATGCGTTCTTCATCTTCATGCTCCGTCAGTTTTATCGGACGATTCCGGCTTCCCTCATGGAGGCGGCGAGGATCGATGGAGCGAGCGACCTTCGGATCTGGGCGACCATCGTGCTGCCCCTTTCGAAGGCAGCCCTTGCCGTGGTCGCGGTGTTCAGCTTCATTGGTGCGTGGAACGACTTCCTCGGGCCGCTCCTGTATCTAATGGACGACGACAAATACACCCTCGCTATCGGTTTGGCCCGTCTTCAAGGCCAGTATTCCTCGGACTGGGGACGGATGATGGCGATGTCGGTAGTGATGACCTTGCCACTCGTTGCGCTGTTCTTCCTAGCCCAGCGGACCTTCGTCGAGGGAATCAAACTTGGCGGAGTAAAGGGGTAGATCTGGAGGCGATCACAGCCTATGAGAGGGCAGATCGTTCGCGTCGAAAGGCAATTGGCGAACAGCCGTATTTGGCTCGAAAAAGCCGATGAAGGTAAGAGAGGCTCTGGAATCCGCAGCCGTCTGCGATCTGAGCAAGGCTCAATTCGCTGGATGCGAGTAGAACCGTCGCCCGGCGAAGCCTTAAGTTGTTGATGTATTCGGTTGGGGTGCTTCCGAGTTGGGCATGCATCGTTCGACACAAATGCTCAGGGCTTACGCTAGCCAATTCCTGTAACCGGGGAAGGCCCATGGCCAAATTCTCCGGTTCGTCCATGGCCTCCAATGCGTCATGGAGCCAAATCGGAGCGACCGGATGCATTCGACCCCGGTTTGGCGGCCCCGCCATCGCCGAAAGGACAATGGACAGGAACTGGAGCAGATCGATTTCACGCGGCGAGCCCAGAAAAGCGTCCATTGCCCGATGAAAAGCCACCTGGACGTCTTGTATCTCCTCGCCATGTATCTGAATCTTGGGAGGTGAGGGCCAATCAAACCAGTGTTGAGCGGGGATTTCAGGTCCGGAGACGGAGAGAATCCCAGAAAGCAGTGTCGTGGGTACGGCGACGTTATAGAGGCACAAGTCGTGGCCGGGCACTCGACGGATTAGATGGATATCGCGATCGCGAACGAAAACGATCTGATTTGCCCATAGCTCACTCAATTGGCCGTTCACGACATGCTGAAGTCTTCCATTGACAAGCCACATAAACTCGCAGAAGTCCACGTGCGTATGGGGACGCCGATAGACCGGAAGGCTTGTGCGGTCTGACCGAGCAACGTGAAACGGCAATGAAGGCGCGATCTCGGCAAGGCAAAGGCGATCGATTCTCACTTATATCAATATACATCACTTTAATGTCACTCGATTTGATCTTGCCAGCATCAAATCTCGGGGAGAATATCAATAAGATTCACCCATGGTCACTGAGGTCAAAACGTTGTTAGCCAACCAAGATGGAGGGCGCATCAAGGATCCGTCATCCGTATTGGGGCGTGAACTGGCCTTCACGAGGCGTTGCGCGGAGTACTGGGATTCGCCGCGAGAGGTGCGCGAAGCAAGGACGCTTGAGTTGTTCCTCCCGGCTCTTTTTCAGCCGATTCAGCCCGGCGACAGGTTCGCGGGTCGGGTTCTCTATCCAGAAGTTGGGATGAGCCTCGAACCAGGCGGTTGCGGCTATTACTGCCGCGAAGCGAATTTGCTTCGGCTGCGAAATGAGCAAAACGCAAAGGAAATTGACGAGATTCTCACTTTCTGGTCCGGTAAGACCAGTTCCGAACGATCGCGCCGTTCATTATCGGCATCGGCCCTCGCATGTCTCCCATTCGACGACTATTTCACCGAAAGTGCCCTTGGTTTTCCTTTGTATCGAATTGGCGGGCTGATGCTCGACAACGCCAAGTTGTTGGACCGGGGCCTTCCTGGAATGCTCCAAGCCGCAAGAGACCACCCCAAACGGGAGTGGTCATCGCTTGTCGGCAGAGCCTATGAACTCGTGATCGAAATTGCTGAGCGATATGCATCCACGGCAATCGATCCAGAACTTCGCGAGTCGTTGCTTCACTTGGCAGCCGGTAAACCGCAAGGCCTTAGGGACGGGATTCAGCTTATTTGGCTGGTATCGCTTGCGGCTGGAACGCAAAACTACGGCCGTCTCGATATCGTACTTGGCCCCCTACTCGATAAGGACTTGAGCAACGGTCGTTTGACAGTGGAGCAAGCTCAAGATCTGATCATCGCCTTTTGGCGTCATATTCCCACCTACGACAACAAGTGGAATAACCGAGTGATCGTAGGCGGTCGTGGATCGGATGGCGTCGCAGGCGCCGATACGTTCGCGCGTTTGGCTATCCATGCCTCGACGGTTGTTCGACAGGACCAACCTCAACTGTCTCTCCGGTTTTCACTCAACGAGTGTCGTGAGATCTATGGCATCGCACTAAAGGCGATTGCCGAGGGATGCACTTACCCCATCTTATACAACGACGATGTCTACATTCCTGCTATCCGTGAGGCATTCGACACGTCTGAAGCGGACGCTCAGCAGTACCTTCCCTTTGGTTGCGGCGAAATGATGCTCGATCATCGTAGCGTCTCGTCACCGAACGGTGTTTTGAACCTGCCAGCCTGTTTATTGGCCGCTCTTGATGGACGGGGCTCAAGAGTGCCTATGACGCTAGAGGAACTCTGGGATGAGTATCGGCAAATCGTCGAAACAAACATGCGTGCACTCGCTGAGCATCAACTCACCCTATATCGGGTTACGGGTGAGGATCTTGGTTTTCCTCTCGCAAGCTCGCTTATCGATGACTGCGAAGGTCGTGGCCAATGGTTACTTGGCGGAGGGGTACGCTATCTAACCGGCTCGGTCGAGACGTATGGGAACACGAATACGTCCGACTCATTTGCCGCAATTGAGTCGACGGGCGTCTCACTACCTGATCTTAGAATTGCTCTTCAAAAGGACTGGCTGGGCTTTGAGAATCTGCGTTGCCACCTGATTGAAGCTCCAAAGTACGGCAACGACGATGACCGTGCGGATCGGTGGGCAATGCGGGTACATGAGCAGGTACGAGGGGCTGCGCAGGAAGCCGGGAATTCCATCGGATGGACGAGGCACCACGTCGTGATCGTCAACAACTCGATGAACGTTCACTTCGGCATGCGCACTGGGGCAACGCCAGACGGACGACATGCCGGGGCCGCGTTCGCCAACGCCAACAATCCTAACCCTGGCGCTGATTGGGCTGGAGTTACGGCAATGCTGAACTCGCTCGTGAAGCTCGACCCGCGTTGGCATGGCGGGGCGGTTCAGAACATGAAGTTCTCGCCCGAGTTGGCGCGCGATAGGCCCGAGCAGTTTCGCGCCCTGTTGGATACTTACTTTGCCAACGGAGGCGCCCAAGCGATGATCACGGTGGTAGGTCGGGCGGACCTCGAAGCGGCAATCAAGAACCCTTCCGAGTGGGGGCATCTGATGGTTCGAGTGGGAGGGTTTAGTGCGAGGTTTGTGGATCTGCCAAAAGAAGTGCAGCTAGAGATCCTGGAGCGCACGTGCCATGGCTAGCCAATCTGGAGTCATCTTCGACATTCAAAGGGGCGCCTTACACGATGGTCCTGGTATTCGTACCACGGTTTTCTTTCAAGGCTGCCCTTTACGCTGCCTGTGGTGTCATAATCCGGAATCCTGGGCCCTACCTGCTACGGCAGATTCGGCTGGGACGTCGTTACTTTCGGTTGCCGACGTCATGGCGGTTGTGACTCGGGATCGCGCATTCTACATCCGTTCCGGGGGTGGCCTCACTGCATCCGGCGGTGAGCCGACATTGCAATCTGAATTCCTAATCGCGCTTTTCTCGTCCGCGAAGGCGGAGGGCATTGCAACGTGCCTCGACACGTGCGGCGCTTTCTCGAAGCGGCTTGCGGCGACGCTTCTTCAATTGACCGATGTCTTTCTCTTTGATTTTAAAGCGTCTCCGGACTGCAATCATCACACGCTCACGGCGGTTTACAGGCCCCCCATCCTCGCGCGTTTGGATCAGTTGCTCGATGCTGGCGCACGGGTGATCTTGCGGTGTCCTCTCATCCCAGGTGTAAACGATGGGGACGAACACCTCTCTGAAATCGCAAGGCTTTCGAAGAAGGTCGAGAAGACTGAATTGATGCCTTACCATGCAACCGGAGCATACAAATACCAACGCGTTGGAATTCCCTACGCACTATCCGATCTGCCGACAACCTCCCAGGAAATCACCAACCAGTGGTGCGCCCAAATCAGTTCATTTGGCGGAAAAAATGTCGTGGCCGGCTAAGCATGTCCACTCCAAACTATTCCTTGCTTTGGACGCGTACGCGTTTGGCGGGGCCCGTTGCTACTTTTGAGAGGGTGAAGTCCCAGTCAGTTCATAGATCGCCTGCCATTTCGGCGTGTTCAACTGCCGGATGTCCTCACTGAGCCCCCAGCAGCCATGTCTGCTATAGCCCCCTGGGGCGGCAAAATACATGTACATGTCCCCGCCCATCGAAAACCACTTGTTGGCGTCATAAAGAACGAGATCTTTCATCGCCGGGAGCCGATTCGCGCGGATGCGATTGGCGACGTTTTCGGTTTTGCCCCCGCCGTTGTCGGGCCCAATCTCATACTGCGTGTACTTTAGGCCGAAGGAATCGGCGATGGCCTTTAGCTGCCGGTGGAAATTCCCGTTGTCGTCGCTGTTCTTGCGCATGACCTCCAGGATCTCGCTGGGGCTGGCAGTAGAACTCGCCTTCTCCGCATTGTAATAGGCAGCGCCCGCCATTCCGTAGAAGTATTCTTTCGGCGGGCCATAAGTCTTTTCCGCCCAAGTTAGAACATCCTTATAGTGTGGATCGGGGCTGATGAGCCATGAAGCGTAAATGGGCCGAATCCTCGAAAACATCGCCTGGGAGCCGAACACTTGCTTGAAGGTTTCGGCGATATCGTGCAGACGCTTCGCGTGCCGACGATGGGTCCATGTTTCCTGATCAGTGCTTCCGTCGTTATTTAATGGCGAATGACCCTGCTTGACCTCGTCGATGGCGGCGAGTTTGTTATAGATATACTGTGGAAACCCAAAGTTCCAGACCTCGTTCGAGTGCTCGATATAGATCTTGATGTTTGGATTGAGCCCTTTCTTCAGGAAGATGGCAAGCTGCTTGACATAATCGTCGGAGGCTGCGATCGGAATATTGATCCAGGCATCTTTGTCCGTTTGATTCGCCAGGTCAACGATGTATTCCCAGGCCAGCCCATACTTGTTCCCGTTTTCTTGCTGGGTCGCGTCTGACGGCAACCGGCGGTCTTTCCATTCTAACGTGTGATGTCCAGCGTCCCCATAGTAGCCCGGACCATGGTTCGATGCCAGCACGTCCATATAGCGTAGTGCGGCAAATGGCTTGAGCGCGCGCAGAAACTCCGTAGTGAACACTTGCTTTGTGTTTGCCGGATAGCCCGGCCGAATGAGTTTGAGATGGGTGAATCCGCTACCCTCAGGGCTTGTTGGCATGCGTTTGGTCTTTGCGAACGATACGATCAGCAGACCTGAGCCGGGCTTAACAACGATATCCGCCGTCGTTGTATTGGTCGTGGCATCGAATGCTTCATTCGCGACGCTATTGTTTCCCTCGACGATTCCCAGCGTAGCCTGTCCGGTAAGCGATAGCTTGTAGGTTCCACTCCAATCCGGCTGGAATTTGTCTGGGTCGTCGATAGGCGGACTCCAGGCAGGGAAGGGGCGAATGTCGAAGAAAACGGTTTGGCAGTCTGCGGTTGGCCATCCGTCAGAATCGGTCGGAGCCAAGTCTGCCTTGCCGATCAAAGAGAATGGGCGCAGCGTTTTGGCTACGTCTACAAAGGGCATTGACCGAGACCCATCACCAATTCCGTCCAAGTCCAAGCCGATCTTGTCTGCATGGTTTGGCGCAGTCATCCGAGTTCCCGAACTTGGCGCCTCCGCTGGCGAGCAGCTCTCGCTTGCACAGAACGCACCGATGACGGCCACAACGAGAAGACCACAATGCATGGCATTCATATTCGCCTCCAAACAATTTCGCTTAGGATCATTCTATCCCGGTGAATTGAGCGACAGACGCGAAGAACTGCTGGAAGGGAATCTGATGTGGAGTTTATTACGGAGTGGCGTCGCTCTTCTGATGTTTCCGGTCGTGCCGAGTGAATCGCGATGTTACTGGAATGCGAGAAAAGGAACAAATATGCGAGCCAATGTGTCCTGCCTGCGAAGTTGAGATACCATGAAGCAGAAATTGCGCCAAAAAAGAGAGGTAGCAAATAATTCACGACCATGAAGAACCGGTTAAACGCACTGCATTCCCTGACTCTGAAGACCGTCGCAGGTGTAAGACCAAGTCTTGTGTGGTTCGTGATGGCACTACTTTGCTTCCTGCCCCGGCAGTCTGGGGCTCAAAGCGCGCTGCCAATCGATTGGATGTATAGCCCAGTTGGCCAAGCGCTCAGCGTGACGTATTCTGCGGACGGCAAACTAGTAGCGGTCGGAGGCTGGGGGGCGATCCAAGTTTTTTCTGTCTCATCAGGAAGTCTTGTAAATTCTTTCCCGACGGCAGTGAGCACGGTCACGTCGGTCGTCTTTTCTCCAGACAGCAAGACATTGGCTGACGCTGGAAGTGGCTTACTTGAGTTTTGGAACGTCTCGACTGGCAAACAGGTAACCCCTGTTCAAACCGCAATCGGTTCTGTGGCCTCGGTAGCGTTTTCAAAGGACGGCCATTCGCTCGCGGTGTGCGGCATTACTTCTACTGGGAACAATACGTTTAACGGTGAGTTGGAGTTATGGAGCCTCTCTACGGACAAGCTGATTACGACGGTCTCCAAGCCTCAAGTAGGAATCTACTCGGTGGCGTTCTCGGCCGACGGAACAATGCTGGCTGATGCAGGTTCAGGGGCAACTGGTTTCGTAGAGATCAGAAGCCCGTCTACTGCCAATGTCATCAGTACGATTAACACCTCCGCCACTGTGGTCGACACGATCGCCTTTTCTCCCAACAGCAAGGCCCTTGCGGTGGGAGGGGCTATCGTGACTTATTCTCCCTATCAATCCAACGCAGTACTCGAGCTCTGGAACGTCTCGACTGCGAAGCTAAACTACGCACTCGACACGGGCGCAAGTTCAGTCGACTCCGTTGCTTTTTCACCGGACGGAACCACGCTTGCCGATGGCTCGTTCTTGAATGTGAATGCGGGAAGTCTGGAGCTGTGGAATGTATCTACCGGAAACCTTATTACAACATTAGGCGCGGCTCAGGCATATGGGGTCTATGCGGTCGCGTTTTCGGCCGATGGCAAGACGCTCGCCGGATGCGATTATGGCGCGAATATTGGAGTGAGTCTCTGGAATGTCACGACCGGAGACTTGAGCGGGATACTCGATACATCCGAGTGCGATGCACAGGCGGTCGCATTTTCCTCAGACAGCAAGACCCTGGCCGTTGGCGGCAATGGCTATTCGGGCTCTGGCGCCAGTTCGGGCCTAGTAAGTTTGTGGGATGCCTCGACTGGCATTTTGACGAAAACGTTTAACACATCGGCGATCGGTATTCACGCAGTCGCGATTTCTCCGAGCGGAACGATCCTCGCGGACGGAGGCGCCAACGGTAAGAACACCGTACTCGAACTATGGGACATTTCGACTGGCAGTCTATTGCAGTCCCTTTCCTCTGCCGCCACCCTTTTCGTGAACGCGGTTGCCTTCTCGCCAGACGGAACCATTCTTGCAGACGGCGGATCCGGCTACAACGCAATCGGAGTACTTGAGCTCTGGAACGTGTCGACCGGTAAGCTGATTGCAAAGCTAGACACCAACGCCTATCAAAGCGTCCCCTCACTAGCATTTTCGCCTGATGGGAAGACGCTTGCCGTTTGTGGGGCAAATACTACCGGCAGTGGCAGTCAATACGGTGTCTTGGAGCTTTGGGACGTTGCTTCGGGCACGAGAATCGCGTCTCTCAACACGGGAGAATTCAATCCTCTGGCGGTCGCGTTTTCCCCAGACGGCAGATTCCTTGCCAACGGGGGCCAGCAGTATGTAGCAGCTTCGAACTCTGTATTAGGCGCGGTGGAGCTTTGGGACGTCTCGACAGAGGAGCTTCTTTCGTCTCTGAACTTGGCGGCCGTGACCGCTACGGTGCGTTCGGTCGCGTTTTCTGCCGACAGCCAAGTTCTATTTGTTGGGGCTGATCAAGGCCTTCAAGCGTTCAGCACTTCGAACTATGATCTTCTAGGCGACTTCAGTACGGGGAGTCTGAGTTCGATTGCAGTGTCTCCGGACAATAATCTTCTGAGCTTCTGCAATGTGCGTAGTTCCCTGGTCGTGGCGCCGAATCCGTATCTCGTTGCGGATCCGATAGGCAGCGTGACGCTTAACCCGACATCATTACTTGGCGGAGGATCGGCGAGCGGTACGGTTACACTCTCAAAGCCCGCGCCAACCGGTGGGCTTTCCGTGTCGCTGGCTTCCAGTAGCGCCAGTGCAACGGTACCTGCGACGGTGTCGATTGCAGCGGGGGCTACTAAGGCTACGTTCACGGTGAATACGTCAGGCGTCAATAGCCAAACTTTGGTTACGATCTCCGCTGGAACGGGTATCGACGCTCAGTCGGCAGCACTGACGATCACTCCGGCTCAATTGATCTCGATGAGCCTCAAGCCCACGACTGTAGGTGGTGGCTCGACGTCTGCGGGCACGGTAACTCTGAGCGGTCCAGCCGGGGCAGGCGGCGTCGTAGTGCTGGCTTCAAGCAACAGCACCGCCGCTACGGTGCCAGACACCGTAACCGTTCCTGCCGGCAAGACAACATGCACGTTCACAGTTACCACTTATTTGACCAGCACCCAGGTGGTTGCGGATATCACGACAAGCCTGAGCGGACAATGGCAAACCATCGCCCTGACAATCACGCCTGCCTCACTCGGCCAAATAAGTGTGAGTCCTTCACAAGTCCCGGGAGGAATAAGTTCGACGGGAACTGTAACTCTAAATGGAGTTGCCGGTCCTGGCGGAATCGTGGTGTCTTTGTCGAGCAGCAGTGCAGTGGCTTCCGTCCCGGGCTCAGTTACGGTCGCGGCTGGCCAGGGTACGGCGACCTTCACCATAAAAACGGGTGCCGTATCTGCTCAAAACGTTGTGACAATCACGGCGAAAAGCGGAACAACGTCCACGACCACCACGCTGACCGTGACTCCACCAGTTGTTTCTTCGGTAACTGTGAGCCCAAGTTCCGTCGCGGGTGGCGCTGCGGCGACAGGAACCGTGACGCTCACAGGATCGGCTCCAGCGGGAGGAGCCACCATCAAGCTCTCCAGCAACCTGAAGGCCGCAACCGTTCCGGCGTCCGTGACGGTTGCGGCAGGAAAATCAACTGCGACGTTTGCGGTGAAAACGGTTGCGGTTGCGTCCCAGGTTTCCGCAACGTTGACTGCAAGTCTGGGCAGTTCTTCGAAGACCGGTACTCTCACGATCAGTGCTCCCACCTTGTCATCGCTCGTGCTAAACCCGACAACCGTCGCAGGTGGCAAGTCGAGCACGGGAACGGTGACGATTAGCTCAGCGGCGCCAGTCGGAGGCATCGTGATTGCCATGTCAAGCAGCAATTCGGCCGCGACGATGCCGGCTACGGTCACGATTACTCCCGGCAAGACCTCGGCTCCGTTTACCGTCAAGACGTCGACCGTGAAATCAAAGACCAGTTCAACGATATCGGCAACGTTTGGGGGCGTATCGAAGACGGCCGTCTTATCGATCTCATAGCCGAAAGGTGGATCGTCAAAGCCAGGCAGATACGGTTCCATCAATTTAAGCACTGAAAAAGAGCAAGAATATTGTTGCTCCTTTCACGGTTAAACGCTGATAATGATCCGTAGATGGGCTGGAGGTAATGGACGTCGTCGGTTGCCAGAGAAAACTATATTTTGAAGCACGCACCAGAGCAAGCATTTTGCTGCTCATCTTGGCGCTGATCTGCCTGATGCCATGCCAATCCAAAGCGCAGGGAAGCTTGCCGATCGATTGGATGTACGGGCCCATCGGTCAACCGCTTTCAGTGGCCTATTCCCCGGACGGGTCCCTCATTGCAGTTGGAGGCAGCGATTGGGGAGGCCTTCAGGTTCTCTCCGCTGCAACCGGCAAGTTCATTGCATACTTTCCAACGACAGCCAAGTCTTTGGCATCTGTATCTTTTTCACCTGATGGCAAGTTATTGGCCGATGGAGGGTGGGAAGTGTTGGAGCTGTGGAACGTTTCTACCGGCGAACTAGTCGCGTCACTTCCCACGACTGCGTATTCCCAAGCCGCCGTAGCCTTTTCGCCTGACGGCAAGACACTTGCGGATTGCGGCAGCGGGTACGGCGGCGAAGGAGTGCTAGAACTATGGAATGTAGCGTCGGCAAAGCTGATTACCGCCATCGACATGCCACAAGTCTCACTCAGTTCCGTCGCATTCTCACCGGATGGGACGATGCTTGCCGATGCAGGCTCTCACGTGACGGGCCTATTGGAGGTTAGAAATCCGGCAACCGGGAAACTCGGCAATACGCTGAACACGGCGGTTTCGTATGTCGACTCCATAGCTTTTTCCCCAGACAGCGCCCTGTTAGCTGACGGAGGGGACATCGTGACCTACCCCCCGTACCAGGTTAATGGAACGTTGGAGCTGTGGAATCTCTCAAAAGGAGCGCTCAGCAGTTCCTTTCCTACACCTACAACCACTGTCGATTCGGTGGCGTTTTCGCCGGATGGCAAGTCACTGGCCGATGGGGCATTTACCAACGATGGTTCTGACTGTCTGGAACTTTGGGATGTGTCGACGGCAAAGTTGCTCACCAAGTTTGGAAACAGCATTCAGGGTGGTGTCTTTAGCGTTGCCTTTTCTCCCGATGGAACAGCTCTTGCCGCATCCAACTCTGCATTCAATGGCGGCGTTGACTTGTTCGCGGTGCCTTCGGGCCTTCTGATTTCAACGCTCAACACCACGATATTCTATCAAACGGTCTCGACTGCTATTTCGCCAGATCACAAGAGTGTCGTTAATGGGGGTTTCACCTATGGCGCTTCAGCAAACATGACCGGGTGGCTGGGATTGTGGGATGCTGAGAGTGGAACGATCGTAAGGAGTTTCAATACCGCAGCCATTAATGGCGTTCGTTCCGTCGCGATTTCCCCCGATGGTCAAGTACTCGCAGACGGTGGAATTGGCGTCGCTCGAGGGGTGGTTGAACTGTGGAATCTCGCGTCCGGATCGCTTATAGGTTCGCTCAACACATCGGCGACGGAATATGTCGCGTCGGTTGCCTTTTCTCCAGATGGAACGATCCTGGCCGATGGAGGATACGACAACGACGGGGTGGTAGAGCTGTGGAACCTCACAACTGGAACGCTGATGGCAACACTCGACACCAATGCCACTGGTGGTGTTACGTCCGTTGCCTTCTCTCCTGACGGAAAGACGCTAGCGGTTTGTGGGGACAGTGGAGTTTTTGAAGCTCAGTTTGGCGTTTTGGAGTTGTGGAGCGTCTCGGCTGGCACGAGGTTAAGGACGCTTAACACCAGCGAATACTCACCCGAGTCAGTTGTCTTCTCGGCGGATGGCAGGTTTTTCGCCAATGGTGGCAGGGTGTTTATAGCCTCTGGCAATTCCGTTGTGGGTGAAATTGAACTCTGGGATGCCGGCAACGATGTATTGCTTGCTTCTTTACCAGGCGATGGAGACGTTCCGAGCGTCTCATTCTCACCCGACGGCAAGACCCTTTTCGCGGGGACGGGCGGTGGGCTGGAAGTCTTCGACACAACGAACTTCAGCTTACAATCCGACTATCCGGTAAGTAGTCTCTCGGCCGTTGCGGTGTCGCCCGATAACAGCCTCTTGGCTCTGTGTACAACCAATAGCAAGCTCATCGTTGCAAACAACCCTTACAATATTGTCAATCTCGTCGGCGGTATCACGCTAAGCCCGTCGTCGGTAATTGGTGGCAGTGCAACAATAGGCACTATCACCCTCTCTCAGGCGGCGCCTACTGGCGGCATAGAGGTTTCCTTGACGTTAAACAGCGGATTTGCGACCATTCCAGGAACAGTTATGATCGCAGGCGGGGCTACTACCGCAACGTTTAGGGTCATTACGGCTCCTGTCAACGGCTCCACGGAAGTGACGATTTTGGCGACCACGGGAAGCGGGGCGAAGTCAGCAATATTAACGATATCTCCAGCCCAACTGATTTCCATGAGCCTGGATCCCACTTCGGTTGCTGGTGGTAGCTCAGTCGCCGGTACGGTTACACTTAATGGCCCTGCCGGACCCGGTGGGGTATTCGTACTTGCTTCTAGCAGCAACAATGCAGCCTCGGTCATCGATACGTTTACGATAGAGGCGGGACAGAATACCGGCAAATTCACAGTCAGCACGAGTCCGGTAAGCGACCAGGAGGGAGCCGACATTACAACAAGCCTCAATGGCAAATCGCAAACGATACCTCTCTGGATCACGCCGGCCACACTCACATCGATTAGTCTTGGACCGCCCCAAGTTTCGGGGGGAAACCCATCGGTCGGGACAATAACATTAATTGGCGTAGCTGGTCCAGGAGGATATCCGGTTACATTATCAAGCAGCAACTCTTGTGCAATTGTCCCGAGCACGGTCACGGTTGCTGCCGGCCAGAGTGCGGCGACCTTTGCGGTCAAGACGACTGCCGTATCTTCCACAAAAGTAGTGACGATTACGGCGAAAAGCGGGGAAGCAAACGCTACGGCAACTTTGACGATCGCTCCTCCCGTGCTCGCATCCATCTCGGTCGTTCCAATTGCTGTCACAGGGGGCACGGAATCTACCGGTACTGCGACCCTTTCGGGCCCCGCAGAAACGGGCGGAGTGGTCGTCACGCTAGCGAGCAACGCGAAACAAGCAACGACTCCGCCCTCAGTCAAAATCGAGGCTGGGAAAGCCTCCACTACATTCATTGTGCGAACGGTCCCCGTGTCAAGTGAAGTGGTGGCAAAGATAACGGGAAGTTTGAATGACAACTCGCAGATCGCAACGATCGAAATCAATTCACCGGTGATCGAGAAGCTTTCTGTCAGTCCGACGAGTTTGACAGGCGGCGCATCTTCGATGGGCGCCATCCAACTAAGTGGACCTGCTCCTAAAGGAGGACTCACTGTTGGCTTGGGAAGCAACGTTCTCTCGGCTCAAGTCCCAGCTACGGTGACCGTCCTAGACGGAAGGGTCACTGCGACCTTCAGTGTGAAGACCCTTTCGGTATCCAATTCGCTAACCGCTACAGTGTCGGCAACGCTTGGTGGAGTCACGCAGAAAGCAGCACTGAAGATCAATGCGCCAGTATTGACATCCATTACGGTAAGGCCATCGACGGTGCAGGGAGGGAAAGCTTGTACCGGCACTGTGGCCATAAATTCCGCAGCCCCGTCAGTAGGGCTCACAATAACCCTGACCTCTAGCGCACTGGCGGCCACCGTACCACAAACCGTTACGATTCCCGCCGGCAAGATTTCGGCGGAGTTTGTAGTCAACACATCCAGCGAAAAGGCATCGACCCAATCGACAATAACCGCGACGTTAGGGGCCGTCTCGAAGACGGCAACGCTGACAATTCTATGAGGGGTAGTCGCTTGCGCGTGGTTCGGTTTCCCAAGTCAGAGCGCACCTTAAGCGACGGCCCCAATTGATCTGAAGAGAGATGAAACGTGATTTTCGCTAGCTGGAGCAAGCAAAAGCCTGGAAGTATATGAAACAAAGCGCAGAGTTGAACGGTTGCACGAAGGTTTGCCCTTCGTTGGAGGAGCACGAGTTATGACTTGTCGATTCCCGGTCAATCCTGAGTGTTACCCCAAAGTGATTGCAATAGCCGTCATTGGATTCTTGATGCTAATGTTGCCGAGACAATTACAAGCTCAGAATTCATTGCCAATACAATGGTCTAGCGTCTTTATGCCAATCGGTCAACTCTCATGCACGGCATATTCACCCGATGGCGCCTTAATGGCTATCGGAGGCATCGGTGGGGTTCAAATCTACTCGGTTCCATCCTATACCCTGATCGGTTGCCCATCCACCGCCGCATACCGCACCACTTCAATCACTTTTTCGCCAGATAGCAAAACGCTGGCAGTCGGTGGCAGCAACCTCTTAGAAACCGTCGCAGTGCAGGAAGTATGGAGTGTTCCCAGCCTCAAATTGCTTAACTCCTACAAGGTCCAACCTGGTGTGGTCACATCAGTTGCATTCTCCCCGAATGGGAAGTCGCTCTCAAACAGCGTAAGCACATGGAATGGGGATCAGAATGGAACAGCGCTGAATGTTTGGAACTTGGCAACGGGCAGCCAGGTAGTTTCGCTCTTTATCCAAGCGGAGTTTCTCTATTCAATCGCGTATTCGCCGAATGGCGCCATGATTGCGGATGGCGGCTTCGGAGACTCAGGGCTTGTTGAATTGAGAAGTCCCCTTACTGGCAACGTAATCAGAACCTTCAAAACGTCGACCTACATCGTAAATTCGGTTGCATTTTCGCCTGACGGCACAACCGTGGCCATTGGCGCCAGTCAAAGCGGTTTGGGCGCCCTTGAACTCGGCAACGTTGCCACCGGCGAGATAAGCAATTTGCCGACGATGAATATTCCGAATACGGTTCAGTATTCGCCGGATGGGAAGACTCTTGCTGTCGGTACTGTGTCTAACACCGGTCAGTCTGCCGGAGACATAGAACTGTGGAACGTGTCGACTGCTCAGCAAATCACCGTGCTTGCAAGCGCGACAAACGATGAAGTGCTCGCGATTTCTTTTTCGCCGGATGGCAAATCTCTGTCCGCCTGTGGGACTGGATACAACTCCACGACGTACGATTCGTATAGCGAGGAAGACATTTGGGACCTCGCCGCTGCATCTCCGATCACATCGATTTACCCCTACATTTACGGCTATTCCAATACGGTGACGTTTTCTCCGAACGGTGAGGAAGTTGCCCTGAGTGGCAGCTCTTTGAACGCTAACACCAATGTGTCCAGTAGTTCGATATCGCTATGGGACGCATCGAGCGGCAATCTCGATAAGTCACTCGTGACAACAGTCTATGCGTATTCGGTCCAGTTTTCGCCCGATGGTTCCACGCTGGCTGACGCTGGCCAAATTGGTTCGAAAGGTGCGCTCGACCTCTGGGATGTCGCCACCGGGGCATTAATCCACTCGCTCGACACGGCTGCCAATAACGTGCTTGATACAGTGGCCTTTTCTCCTACTGGTCAAACTATTGCCGATGGGGGCTCCAGTTACAATACGCTTACTTCCGTCTACACGGGCGTGCTCGAGTTGTGGAACATGTCCACCGGGACACTCAATTTCTCACTCAAAACGTCTGCCAACCGTGGAGTGACCTCGGTGACGTTTTCTCCAGATGGCACGACGCTTGCCGTGTGTGGTTCGGGTGGTGATTCTGTCGAGGAAGCTTTCGGAGTATTGGAACTGTGGAATGTGTCAACTGGTTCGCTGATCGCCTCTCTCGATACCGGCGAGTATGCTCCCCAAACGGTCATGTTTTCTCCTGATGGAAAGACCCTCGTCAACGGCGGCAGGGACTTCATTCCTTCGACTAACACGCTTGCTGGCGCGATCGAACTGTGGGATGTGTCTTCCGATAGCTTTTTGTCGACCTTGTCGCTAACTGCTAATACACAGACCGTGAATTCGGTTGCCTACTCCCCTGACGGTTCCGAGTTATTTGCGTCTACCGACCTCGGACTCCAGGCTTTTAACGCTACAAACGGAAAGTACCTGAACGACTTCAATGCTGGTTCCATCCAGGCGCTAGCGATATCGTCCACCGGCAACCAATTGGCTTTCACGACATTGAGCAATAGTGTTGCTGTCGTCCAGAACCCTTATCTGAACGATGCAAGGGTGAGCAGCGTGACTCTCGCTCCGGGGGCGGTTTTGGGAGGAAGTCCTACAATCGGCACGGTTACCCTGTCGAGTGCCGCTCCAGTGGGTGGTATCGCCATTGCGCTTTCTTCGAGCAGCGTCAGCGCCACCGTACCCCAAACGGTGCTAGTTGCGGCCGGCGCTACCAAAGCGACGTTCACGGTTCTCACCTATGGTGTGAACGCTCAAACGGTCGTTACTATTACGGCAACCGGCACAATTAGTGCGAAGGAAGCAGTGCTCACAATCAATGCGGCCCGATTGACATCGATTTCTTTGAGTCCAGCGACCGTAGGTGGAGGAAACACCTCGGTTGGCACGGTGACACTAAGCGGACCGGCCGGATTAGGTGGAACGACCATTTCACTCTCAAGCAACAGCAGTTCGGCAACTGTTCCAGTGGCCTTTGAGATACTGTCAGGTCAAACTTCTGGCACATTTACCGTGAATACAGTTGCAGTGGGGTCGCTGTCCCAAGCGGCAATCAACGCTAGCCTCAACGGTCAAACACAAACGACTCTACTCACCATCTCGCCGCCGCAGCTTGTACAGGTTGCAGTTAATCCTACGCAAGTGACAGGCGGCGGCGTGTCAACGGGGACGATTAGCCTGACTGGCCCGACTGGTCCCGGAGGCTTGCTCGTGATGCTATCGAGTAACAGCGCCGACGCATCGGTTCCCAAGTCGATCGCGGTCGCGGCTGGTATGGAAGCTGCCACGTTCGCTATCAATACAGTAGGGGTCTCAACCTCCAAGACCGTTACGATTACTGCTAAGAATGGGAGTGTGTCAAAGACGGCAAGTCTTACCATCACACCTCCTACATTGCTGTCGGTGACCCTTGATCCAGATGCGGTGTCGGGTGGCACTTCGACAACTGGAACGGTAACGCTAAGTGGGATTGCTGGTTCCGGAGGGGTTGTTGTAAAGCTAAAAAGCAATTCAAGTTCGGTATCCCTTGGGGCATCCGTTAAAGTTCCCGCCGGGAAGGCATCTGCCACGTTTGTGGCGAAGACGATTGCCGTGAATTCTCCGACGAGTGCCGCTGTAACCGCAAGTCTTGGCACCGTCTCCCAAACCACTACTTTGACCATTAATCCTCCCTATCTGGTCTCGCTTGCTCTGAATCCAGGCACCGTTACGGGAGGTAAGTCGAGCGTTGGAACGGTGACTATCAGTTCGGCGGCGCCGGACGGTGGACTTGAGATATCTCTGTCGAGTTCCGACTCGACGGCGATCGTTCCAGCAATCGTCAAAGTCCCGTCGGGTCACGAAACCATCACATTTACGATTCGGACTGTAGCCACGAAATCCACGACGACCTCAACCATATCCGCTGCAAAAGGCGGATCTTCGTTGACGGACGTACTCACGATTCTATAGATATGAAAACTTTTCGGGATGGACTTCGGCAGCAAGTAGGCGCGCTGCCTCAAATATGGAAACTAAGCTCGATCGATCTAAACGTCGGAGGAGAACAAGTAGCTCGTTCGCCCGTTTGCAGCAACGGAAGCGATACTTGGTCAGCAATGACTGGAGGAGTCACACGAAATGGGTAATTTAGCTGCATCTGTCCGGGCATTCCGCGCCAAAATTCGCGTTTGCGTTCTTCAATGGGTGCTTCTGTTTCTAATTCCAACCCTTTCCCAGGCACAGTCTTCGCTTATAGAGAAGTGGGCATACACCCCGATTACGTCTGCATCAGCCGTGACTTACTCGCCCGATGGGCGCCTCATCGCAGTGTGTGGATATCGCGGAATCCAGATCTATCAAGCGTCAACAGATATATTGCTGGCGTGCATTCCGACCACCATTGATGTAACGGTATTGGCGTTCTCGCCAGATAGCAAAACCCTGGCGGATGGTGGCTCCGCCTATGGGTCCACGGGCCAAGTAGGTGTCGTGGAACTATGGAATGTTTCTACTGGGACTCTCATCAACACGCTCAACACATCCGAGGATGTTGTAAATGCAGTTGCATTCTCACCAAATGGTTCGACGCTCGCGGATTGTGGATATTCCTATAGCGATCAATACGTGATTGTCGGTGCAGTCGAATTGTGGGCCATTGCGACGGGAAATCAAATATCATCAGCCAATTCTCAAGGTAACTACATTAATTCGGTCGCCTTTTCCGCCGACAGCAAAACGATCGCGGATGGCGGCGGAAACAAAACCAGTTTGCTGGAATTCAGGAGTGCGGCTACGGGCGATGTGATAGGGACACTCAAATCTTCGGCGACGACGGTCGACTCGGTTGCATTTTCGTCCGATGGCAAGACGTTTGCCGATGGTGGCACAAGCACGCTTCTAAGCGCGAATCAGAATATCGGGGTGGTTGAGTTGTGGAACGCTTCCACCGGGAATCGAATCAGTTCCCTCGGTACAAACAACGCGACGGTCAACTCCATAGCATTTTCCCCCGACGGCAAGAGCATTGCCGATGGAGGTGTGATCTCGCAGTCGCTAGAAACTGGAATGTTGGAACTTTGGAGCGTAGTGAGCGGCAAGTTGATCACGACCCTCGACACGTCGTTTGATAACTCCGTTTCCAATATCGCATTCTCACCTGACGGAAAGACTCTTGCCGACTGTGGCACGGTGCTTGACTCGACATACTATTCGGAATTTTCAGTATTGGACCTTTGGGATGTCTCGTCCGGTGAGCTAAAGACATCTATTCTTACGGCGCCCTATTTCAATACCAACCCAGTTGTGTTTTCTCCAGACGGGAAAGTACTTGCCAATGGCGGAACTGCGTCGAATTCAAATTCGCATGGCCAAAGAGGATTCTTGGGTCTATGGGACTCAGGATCCGGACAGCTAGTCCAGTCTATCTATTCTGGGACCTATGTCAACGCAATCGCCTTTAGTCTGGACAGCTCATTAGTGGCCACTGGCGGGTCTGCCACCTCAGTTGGGGTCCTGCAGTTGTGGAATGCCAACACCGGTAACCTGGTCAATTCGTTTTCTACGGCGACCGAAGAGATTAGTGCGGTCGCCTTTTCTCCAGATGGAACCGTTCTTGCAGACGCTGGAATCACCTACAACACCAGTACATTTGTGACGAAAGGGGTTGTGGAGCTTTGGGACGTAGCGACGGGCCGATTAATTGCGACCCTCAACTCATCCGCTAACAACGGCATCGGCGGCATCGCCTTCTCATCGGATGGCAAGACTCTTGTCGTGGGTGGCGGGGGTTGGGTCCATTACGGAGACCAGTTTGGCGTGTTGGAGTTATGGGATGTGGTGAACGACAGCTTTATCGCGAGCCTCGAAACCGGACTGTTTCAAATTAATTCGGTGGCATTTTCGCCTGACGGCAAGACCATTTGTGATGGTGGAATGGAATATCAGTCCTCCACTAACTCGATCAATGGAGGACTGGAGCTTTGGGATTCAGCTAGCGATACTCTTCTGTCATCTTTGTTGCCAGAATCAAGCACGCGAGGCGTCAACTCCATTGCATTCTCAGCGAACAGCTTGGTCGTGTTTGCGGCAACCGACTTGGGCATGCAGGCATTTAGCGTCTCAAATTTCGCCCTGCTGAGCAGTTATGAAGGAGTGGGAGTCTCTTCAATCGCAGTTTCGCCAAGTGGAGGTCTCCTGGCATTCGACAACACCTCAAGCCAGCTTGAAGTCGCCTCGAATCCGTACAACGGAACCAATTTAGTGAGTAGCGTGACCCTTAGTCCCACAACGGTACTTGGCGGTGGATCCGTTAATGGAATAGTCACCCTTTCGCAGCCTGCCCCTGCGGGCGGAATTCCAGTCCTCCTTAGCACCGACAGCGTCAGCGCGTCGGTGCCCGCAACGTTAACTGTCGCCAGTGGGATGACAACGGCAAGTTTCACTATGAGCACTTCCGGTGTCAACAATCAAACAGTCGTCAAGATCGTTGCGAGCACGGGCCTGGGCTCGCAATCTGCGTCGCTAACGATTACTCCCGCGCAGTTGATAGGCATGAATCTGAAGCCCACGACCGTTGGAGGTGGATCCACATCAGCCGGATCGGTCACCCTCAACGGCCCCGCTGGGCCAGGAGGAACGACTCTTCTAGTTTCCAGCAACAGCCCAGCAGCGACAGTTCCCGACACGGTCACCGTTGCGGCTGGTCAGACTACCGGCTCGTTCACGGTGAGTACCACCGCGACCGCCGTGCAAGAAGTTGCGGATATAACCACAAGCCTCAATGGCCAATGGCAGACTGTTCCACTTACCATTACCACTGCGTTTCTTGCCCAATTAACGGTTACCCCAAATCTCGTGGCAGGCGGGAACAACGCGACCGGAACTGTAACATTAAGTGGAACGGCGGGACCCAGCGGTTTTGTCGTGGCACTTTCCAGTGATAGGGCGTCGGCGGTTGTCCCCAAGTCGGTAACCGTTCAGTCGGGACAGTCGACGGCAACGTTTACGATCAGTACAGCGGCCTCTTCAACGCAGCAGGTTGCGACCCTCACGGCCAAGAATGGCGGCACTTCCGTTAATGGAACCTTGACGATTTCGCCGCCTTCGCTCCAGTGGGTGACCCTTAGTCCGGATTACTTGAGCGGAGGAGCAACTTCCACCGGTAAGGTCGTTTTGACCGGAACGGCTTACAGCAACACGGTCATAAAACTGACAAGCAACACGAGTTCTGCGATCGTTCCATCTTCGGTGACCATCAAATCTGGCCAAACCTCAGGTTCGTTTACCGTCAAAACAGTCCCAGTAATACCTCGCACGGTCGCGACGATAAGTGGCGTTTTGAATGGAGTAACGAAGATGGCAACGCTCTACATCAATCCTCCCATCCTTCAATCGGTTGGGTTTAGCCCATCCAGCGTCATAGGTGGTATGTCGTCCACTGGTACCGTTACGTTGAACGAACCTGCAAGCGTGGGAGGAATTAAGGTTAGCTTGTCTAGCAGCGTGACAGCCGCCGCAGTGCCGAAAACGGTAACGGTCTTGGCGGGGAAGTTATCGGCAACCTTCATCGCCAAGACGGTGGCGGTGAATGTGCAGACCCTTGCCAGCGTGACTGCTGCCTTCGGCTATATCTCTCAGACGGGGACACTGACGATAAACGCTCCCACGTTAAAGTCGCTGACAGTGAGTCCGACAACCGTCGTTGGCGGAAAGTCGAGTACGGGAACAGTGACGGTGACTTCGCCGGCGCCGGTTGGGGGACTGGTCATAGCTTTGTCCAGCAGCTCTTCCTCAGCAAGCGTCCCAGCAACCATTACCGTCCCAGTCGGCAAAACCGAAGCAACATTTACGATTAAAACAACCCAGGTGAAATCCAAGGCGGTGTCAAACATCTCGGCTTCGCTAGCGGGCGTCTCCAAAACCGTGGTCCTGACCGTCTCTTGAGGACCCCCGATTAGGGGTTGGAAATAACTGCCCTTGGGCTCGAAGAAAACCTCGTCTTAACCCAAGGGCGCCACCATTGGACTGGTGGCCCTAAATTGAGGCGACCTCAGGAAACCTGCCCGCGCGGGTAGCTTTTTAGTCTGGTTTTAACCCGGTCACTGATAATAGAGTGGCCCATAGAGGAGACGATTTATGCATCATTCCCAATTCCCTCGACGGTCAGAGGCGAAGCGCGCTTTCACCTTGATCGAACTTCTTGTCGTCATCGCGATCATTGCGATTTTGGCTGCCATTTTGTTCCCAGTCTTTGCTCAAGCCAAAGCGGCGGCAAAGATTACATCATCTCTTTCGGGACTGAAGCAGGTGACCTTAGGTCTTCAGATGTATTCTGGAGACTATGACGATACAACCGTCACCTACTACGGCTACGTCGATAATTCAATACCAGGCGACACCGACGTCTATCACTACAACACCACTTGGGCAGGTCTGACATTCCCGTACACAAAGAGCCAGCCGATCTATTTCGACAAGACAATTGGCGAACCCAACAACTACAATACGTACTACCAGGATCCTTACTACTCAAGCTCATACGATACGTATGCTTGGTCTTGGATCACCAGTTTCTCAATCAACCGGGATGGTTATTCCGTGCAGTTGTATAACGGGTCAAGCTGTACCAACTACGGTAGCTACCAGCCAACTCAACGCATCTTAACCGCGATTGATCAGCCTGCCGATCGACTTGTCATTACTCCTTCGCGATACGGGAACATCCCTAACTGGTCTTGGATGTACTTCGAAACCTATACGGCTTCCAATCCGGTGGCGGACGCCTATGCTACTACCTACGATCGGTATCAGGTGGTCTTCGACGCACGTAGGCAGTACGCAACCAAGTTTATCGGTGGCTACGCCGATGGACATGCGGGTAAGTACGGGCCGGAGAAGTTCGCCAAAACTTACGTCAATACGCCTGGGGCCGTCGATCAAATACCCTTCCACGATGATGGCGGAGCCGCGTGGTGTACGTTCATGACTAATAACAATCTATTTCCGTTCTGGGGTGAATATTGGTCTGGAAGCTAGCCTTAGGCCTATTCATCGTGGCAGTTGCAACTAGCAGTGGTTGCAGCCACGGCGATGATAATACGAGTGGCGTGTCCATGACTGCAAAAGAGATTGAGCAGAAAGGGCACGAGAAATACCCAAATCAGCCGACAAGCCACCGCGGACAGCATACGGGAAGTCCATTTCCCGCACCACACTGAGTACTCGACTCACTAGCTGAAATTGAGCTGGCGCCCCCGATCGAAATTAGGGGCGCCATTCTTTGTGTTCCTGTGGTAGGGTTGGCTACGCTGCGGCAAACGATGTACTGGCCGATTGTGTGAGGACATCTTTCCGAGATTTCAACACGATTCGATTTGATGAGGCCCATATGGATCCACTTCAGACAGCTCAGGTCCTCTTGAAGCGCGGGATGTTCGAGGAGGCTGCGGCTGAACTAAGGAACGTGCTGGTCCGGGCTCCAGATCACCTAGAGGCCCAGTTCATCTTAGGGATGATCGCGTGTCAACACCTAGACTGGCAACAAGCCGAAAAGTACCTGGCGTTTGTCGTTGCAAAACAGCCCAAACGATTTGAGGCGGTATACGGCCTTGGAGTTGCCAAGAGGAACTTAGAGTCTTACGATGAGGCAATTCCTCTCCTAGAGCAGGCGACATCGATTGTTCCACGACATCCTGCGGCCCAGAACGAACTGGGCCTGTGCCTCCTTCAGAAAAACGACTCGGTTGCGGCCCTCCAAGCCTTTGATATAGCGGTTGCATCGGCCCCTCAAGCGGCTCAGATCTTGCACAATCGCGGGTTAGCCCTCGCCATGTTAGATCGACTATTCGAGGCCCGAGATATGTTCAAACGTGCCGCTAACCTTGCCCCAGGACAGGTTGAGAGCCATATTCAACTTGGGATGCAATACGAGCGGCTAGGCGATTGGAACTCCTGCCTGCAAAGCGTGCAATTTGGGCTGACACATTGTCCCAATGATGCGACGTTGCTAGGAATGCTCGCTCGCAGCTATTCTGAGACGACCCACCCAGAGTGGGCAGAGCTCACTTTCAAACGCGCGGTAGAAATCCACCCGTCGCTGGGCGCGCGTTACGCACTTTGGCTTCAAGAGGAGGGGCGGTTTGCCGAATCAGTGGATATCCTCTGGGGATCTCTCGACAAGTTTCCGATACAGGGAGCCGCGTACTACGGATTGGCTGAAGCCAAGGTGTTCGCCAGGGATGACATCTCCTTTTTGGAAACTGCCCTACGAACGCTTGAGGACCCTGCTTTGCAGCCAAAGGAGCGCGTGTACCTGCTCTTTGCGCTTGGCAGACTTAAAGAAGCAAGCCGAGAATATGAAGCGGCGACTTCTTTCTATGATCAGGCCAATGACGCAGCCTTTTCCTGCTTCAATGCGGGGCGTCCGTACGACCGAGAAGTCGTGCGAAACATAACGGATCAGACAATTCGTCAATACTCACGGGAGTTCGTGACGGAGTGCTTGAGTTCATCGGGGGATCTCCCGGGACCGATCCTAATCGTCGGCATGATTCGTTCGGGCACGACCCTGCTTGATCAGATCTTGTCCAGTCATTCCGGAGTTTTATCGGCAGGCGAACAGTTGTTCTGGACAATCCAAGCGGGAATTATAAGGGAGAAGGGTGGCGCCCGACCAGGCGACGCGGATCGCAAGAAGCTTCGGGCCTCCTACCGCAATGTCCTTGGACTGGAAGGTGGTGGAGAAAATCGAATCATCGACAAGATGCCGCTCAATTACGCGTTCTTGGGTTTGATCCTCGAAGTTTGTCCAAAGGCCAAGTTCGTTCATATCCGGCGAAACCCGTTGGATACATGTATCTCAATTTATACGAACCACTACGGTCTCGGTCCGAACTTTGCCTATAACCAATCCAATATTGCGTTCAACTATCTTGAGTATCTGCGTCTGGTGGAGCATTGGCGACGGGTAATGCCAAGCAACGTCTTCTTTGAGTTGGACTATGAGAATCTCGTTCGCGATCGAGAAGGGGAAGTTCGAAAATTGGTCGATTTTTGCGAACTCCCCTGGGATGACGCATGCCTGCATCATACAGAAAACCAGTCGGCGATCCGAACTCCCAGTCGTTGGCAGGCCAGACAAGATGTCTACACGAGTTCCATTGCGCGATGGAAGAAATTTGAACCATGGCTCGGCGAATTGCTCCAACTCAAGGGAATAAGCGAGGCCTATGATATCGGCAAACACGAAGACCTTTTTTCTGGAGAGTAGACTTCGTTTAGTCTTTTCAATATTCGGATGGTTAGCGAATAGGAATTAGTATTGCGTACAGCTCATGATTTGATTCGGCAGGCACAGCAGGCATATGCCCGGAATGACCTAGTCGCCGCGGGAGCGTTGTTGAAGCTTGCTTTGACGATGAACCCGCTGGATTCGGCGGCAACCGTGCTTTATGCGGTTGTCTGCGCTCGAACTGGAAAGCGGTCGGTTGCGATCGAGTATCTGCGAAACGCACTCAGTCGGGAACCGAATCTTGTTGAAGCTCATGTGGCACTTTCAACCCTCCTCTTCTCAGCGGGGCGTACGGATGAAGGCCTGTCTCATGGGCAACAGGCCATTAGTCTTCAACCCTCCGATCCGGAGATTCGATGTCACGTCGGGCGAGATTTAGCCAAGTACGGGCGGTTAGAGGATAGCCTAGATTTCTTTCGGCAAGCAATTGATCTGAATCCTACTTCCGCCATTTATCATTTGGATCTGGCGTCGGCGACGGCAGCATCCGGCAGACATTTGGAAGCAGCCGTGAGTTGGCAGCGCTTGCTGGAATTGGATCCGACCTCCAAGGTTGGATGGATTGGGCTCGGACGGGCACGGCTGGCACTGCTGGAATTTGAATCCGCACTTGTTTGTGGACAGAACGCGATGGCGCTAGACGAGGGCTCTCCAGACGCACACATGCTCCTTGCTTTGGCGTTTTCTGGGATGGGAAATACGGCCGAGTCGGAACGATATCTCCGACTTACCCTTAAGCTCAACCCTAATCAACCTTTTGCTCACGGTTTGCTGGGATGGTTGCTCCAGGAAAAGGGCTGTTTTGCGGAAGCTGAGCCACTCTTGAAGGAGTCCTTGGTGATTTCTCCTTCTAGCGGAATAGCCTACTATGCGTTGAACAGAACCCATAGAGCGAGCGAGGAGGACCGTGCGAGTGTCTCGAACTTACAGCAACTCGCGGACGGTCACAACATCGGTTTGATCGACCGATCCTATATGTATTACGCCTTGGGTAAAGCCCAAGAGGACCTGGGTGAATTTGAAGCGTCGATGGTTAATTACGACGCTGCGAACCGAGCCGCCGGCGCGGTTTGGTTCGACAAGCTTCAATGGGACCGGGAAGGCTACATAAGGAGTTTTGATCAGACAATCGAAGTGTTCACTCCCGATTTGTTCAGAGATCGCGCGATATGGGCCAGCGAAAGCTCGACGCCTTTGATGGTCGTTGGCATGATAAGATCTGGAACGACATTGGTGGAGCAGATTCTCTCCAGCCATCCCGATGTCGCAGCCGGGGGCGAGCTTACTTATTGGCATGACCATGCTTCTCAGGCGTTTGATGTTGACTCAGGCAAGTTCCTGGATGAAAACATGCCATCGATCGTTCTGGCGTATTTAGAGACGCTTAAGCGGATCTCTTCCAGTGCCCGGTTCGTAACGGATAAACTACCTCACAACTACGCTTTGCTAGGCACGGTCCATGCCGCTTTTCCAAATGCCCGCATCCTTCATGTGCGGCGCAATCCGTTGGATAATTGTCTATCCATTTACACTGCGCCGTATGGACGACCCCCAGTTTATGCACTCTATCGCGAGAACATCGTTTGTGCCTATCAGCAGTATCTGCGTATAGTAGCCCACTGGCGAAATGTTCTTTCTCCAGATAGGTTCTTGGAGATCGATTATGAAGATCTGGTTGCCAACCAGGAATCGGTCACTCGCCAAATAATCGAGTTCCTTGGCTTAGAGTGGGATGAAGCGTGCCTTCACCACGAAAGCAACCCTCGAACGGTAAATACACCAAGCGCTTGGCAAGTCCGCCAGTCCATTTACCGCACGTCCGTCACGAGGTGGCGCAATTTTGAGCCCTGGCTTCGCGAGTTTGCAGTACTTCAAAAAGGTGCCGAAAAGTCAATTTGATTGGGGCGAGATTCTTACTTCGAACTCCTCTGCGGCTTCTTCGTCACGACAATCAAGATAAGCGCCGGCTGGTCGTCTTTTTCAAGTGGGTGTGTCGGCTGGTACTGATGCGGATGCTTAGCCTCAAAGCACATTGCGTCCCCCTCCTTAAGTTCGCAGGGATGTCCATTTACCGTGATCGTCACTTCTCCCCGCAGACAGTATATAAACTCTTCTCCGTAGTGGCTGTCGACCCAACTCGGTTGGTGGATCTCCATCATCGCATGCTCGGTGAGGCCTGACGGAAGACTCGAGTTTAATATCGCGGTGTAGAATGGTTGGAAACCAAGGTGCCCGAGTCTGCGCCTTTCAGTTGGATCGTCTACATGGATGGGATCCTCTTCGGGGGTGCGTTTTTGGTATCTGGATTTTGAATGGCTGACAACCCAGTGTGCTTCCTCAGTCCGATGAACGACATAGTCGGTAACTTCCCCAAATGGACGTTTCATTTGGGTTGTCCAAAGGCGGATCGCATGACGCACCTTGTTGAGGGTTTTCTGGTGGCATGGGCGGCCGCTTTCAATGCGTACGACGGTGTAACGGGCTACCCCGGCCTCCTCGGCAAGTTGCCGGGTAGACCAGCCGAACTGAAGGCGGCGTTCGCGGATTCGCCTGCCGATCGTCCTGAGATCATCCTCTCTTGAATCCATTGCTTAATGGACGCACAAATCCTGCGAAGTTAGTCAATTCCACCGTAATTTGGCTAACTTTGTCTTCAATTGACTCTGGAGATGGTTTGATCTTCGTCTGGCGAGTCGTATCTTAATGAGTGCGGGACCAAATCGGACACTTCCGATTCGTAGATTTTGGGAGATGAATTCGTTGGTCCTGTGATTGTTCTAAAAGTCTCTGGCAATGACGCCGTAAGTATCAGATCGTTATTTCGCTGCCCCAAGGCGAGAATCCGTCAAAGCTCAGCCAGTTTGGAACCTATTATCATGCTTAACACTTCTCTTCGCCAGAAATCTGGCGCCTTTACGCTCATCGAGCTTCTCGTGGTGATTGCAATAATCGCGATCTTGGCCGCAATCCTGTTTCCAGTATTCGCTCAAGCGAAGGAGGCGGCAAAGAAGACCTCCTGCCTTTCCAATATCAAGAACGTCGTAACGGGAGCGATCATGTACGCGGGAGACTACGACGATAATGTAGTGCCTCCAAGCTACTACTACAACAGCGACTACACCGTCACGTATTTCTGGTTTGGGGGTTTGGTCTATAACCCGACAACGAGGGTCAGCACGAATGATCCCACTCTCGGCCTACTTTATCCCTATGTTAAGAGTGGTCCGGTTGAGAATTGTCCCGACAACGTCGGAATCGCGGTCGATCCTTACTCCGGCTATAACTTTGGTTTGTCCATGAATGGAGGGGTCGACGGGTTCAACGGACTGCCAAATTGGATCAGCCAATTACCCAGCGGACCATTCAACAATCCCTATATCATCGGCTTCGGTAATTTTGGAGGACCTCCCGAGACAGGCGTCCTGTCGGCTTCGAGCTTCGATTCACCGGCGGAGACGATTATGGTTGCCGACGCTGCAGAAGCGGCCCAGAATAATACTGGCGCGTTTATTGTGGCCGACACCGCGCAGTTTGGTTGCGACTTTAGCTTCGGTGTGCAGGCTCGCCACGGAGGCAAGATCGGGAATATCGGCTGGTTTGACGGACATGCGAAAGGCATGCATACCACGGTCAGCACGGCGACCCCGTCTCAGGATGCCTACGACTATGCGGCGGCCCAATACAGCATTGGAATCGTAGCAAAGACGGGGCTCTCGTCAACCACTCTCCCAGCCCAAGCGTTGCTGGAGACTAAGTCTGATTGCTACTATTACTTGCCTGTCAAGAACTAGTCGTTTTGCGGCATAGGCAGTCTGAATGGGGCTGCCTATGCCCATGCCGAATTTGTAACGCAAAAAATGCCTAATCGACTGGAATTCTTGGTAAGTCTCGTTATGATGTCAGTCTGCTGCCTCTTGGTAGGTGGTTGTTCTGGAGGAGCCGCATCAACCTCTCAAATCGTGGTGAGCAAGTCCGACCTGATGAATAGCAACGTTTCCCGTGCGAAGCTGATGCTCGATAACATTGAAAAGCTGCCTGCCGAGCAGCGGCAAGTCGTAGCCAACGTTCCGAAGACGGCCGAGACCCTTAAGCAGGCGTCTGCAGATCCCGCAACAAAACAGAGGATCGAAAGTCTCGGGCTGCAGCTAAAGTAGTGTTTTCACGAATCCAGTAAGAATTCCAACACATATCTGATGAATAGTCTCCATCTCGCGTTGCTTTCAATACTTGGTGTTACCGGACAGAGCGCCTCGGCACCCGATGTAAAGCCGTTGCTTGCCCAAATTCAGCGGGTTCAACTTCAAGCAGCATCCGATCGAAGGAACGGCAAGCTGGTCGATAAGACTGACTTGGATTCTCAGCTATCAAGAATCGCATTAGATGGACTAGTTGGAGTTGACGTTTCTAAAATCGCGGATGAGAGCACCCTGGACTGGATTCCGGTATTCAAACTTGCGAATCGAACCGACGATGCGGCCGCCCTTGCCTGTCGCGCCGCAACTTTCTACAGCGTTCAAGCATGGAGGGCTCAGCAGGAGGAACTTGGCTTCCTTGTCGACCAGGGAAGAGGCGAAGAAGCGGTGAATGTACTTCGGTATGCGGTAGCGAACGAAGTTCCAATGCTTGGCCAAATGGCTGAATTCGTTCACTCTACGATGACGGCGAAATTCTTGGCGACCAATCCGAAGGTCCTTTTCGAGGCGTATGACGCTCTGCTTTGTAGAATGGATCCTTCGAAGCTCACTTCGAAGATTGACCGCCAATGGGCTGACTTCTGTTATGTAAGCGTAATGTCTCAACGCTGCGACCTACTTTACGCGGTGGGTAGAAAGTCGGAGGCGCTGGCCGGCTTGGCAATCCTTCGAGCTCGGTTCTCGGCAAGCCAGTCAAAGAACGCCTATGGCGGTACGCCACTAATGGCAATCGATCGCATGCAGGAATCATGGGGAATGGCTCGTTCGGCGGCTAAAGAAATTCCAGCCCAACGCACAATCGGAAAGTACGACGGTCTTTCGAAGCTTCGTGGAAAGGTCGTCGTTCTGGACTTCTTCGCCCACTGGTGCGTTCCGTGCAAGCGTGCTTTTCCTGAACTTCGAGACTTCTACAACCGATATCATCCGCAAGGCTTTGAACTCGTCGGGGTGACTTCTTTCTATGGTTACTATGGGGGCGAACGGGACCTGAGCGCAGACCAAGAATTTGCAAGGATGGAGCGGTTCGTACGCGAAATGAACGTTACGTGGCCCGTCGCCTTTGACAAAACGAAATCGTACGAGAAGACTTACGGCGTAAGCGCAATCCCACAGCTTGTTATCATTGATCGAAGGGGCATCGTACGGATGGTCCAAGTCGGCTACGAACCGGCGAAGAAAGATGCCATCGACGCTGAAATTGTGAAGCTGCTTGCTGAGAAAGCGTAGCATTGTGAGTAAGGGTTGCTTGATTTAGCTTCGTGTGAGAAGTGAATAGAACCTCCTCTCAGCGCGGCCAATGTGGATCAGAGCTTTTCGAGCGCTTCGAGAATTCAATTCTAGAAACTCTCCAAAACGTGATATAGATCACATTGTCGTGGGCCGATCCCCTGTAAAACATAGCTAACCCAAGGAGGTTCGCTAGAAATGAATCCAATCAACAACACTTCCACATTCGGCATCGCTCATTCGACATCCGCCACATCCTCTGCCAATTCAGCCAGACGCGGCTTCACACTTATCGAGCTACTCGTCGTGATCGCAATCATTGCGATCCTCGCCTCGATTCTCTTCCCAGTGTTCGCTCAAGCGAAAGCCGCGGCGAAGAAAGCGGATTCAATTTCCAACAACAAGCAATTGTCGCTTGCGGCAATCATGTACACGAACGACAACGACGACGCATTCATGCTGACCAGCTACAATTTGTCTTTCAACGCCAACCCTGCGAGCCCTGATTCAACCCCACTGCTCATGGAGTACCCGTACATCAAAGCGATCGGCGTCATGATGGACCCCATGGATCCGGCCTCCGTTTCTCAGCGCCAATATCCCGATGCCTATGCCATCAATCCGTCAAGCGTTGCTTGGTCGAGTGCTCAGGCGCAGTTAAACTTTACGGCGACGGCGGATTGGGGAATCAACTACCAATACTTCGATCCAGTCTTCCTCACCCCAGATGGCACGTTCCAAATGACCGCGATCACCCAAACGTCCATCGTCCGCCCTGCAGACACCTATATGGCTCTCAGTTCCGTGTATTCTCGAACCCCGTCGGGTACTCCTTACGGTGGCGGCTGGGAAGCAGTGGACCCACCTTGCATCCTCGATACAAATAACAACGACACACGCCCGTTCACTTCAAACGGCTATGAATCCTTGTGGTATGGCGGGTGGAATCTCGACCAACCCTTGGCGCCAGATGAGTTTGGCGGTGTCTGGCCGTGGTACAACAGCGGCCAATCCGTAGTAGTCTCATATGCCGACGGCCACGCCAGGTCTGTTAATTTGATGTCGCTCACCGCCGGGTGCAACGCTCTTGACGGATGGAACGGTCAAATCACCGATAAGACAAAGGACAACTGGGCAACTACGTTCTAAGCCAAGGGGATCTCAATGAACAATCTGAAAGGGCCCAACAAACGCCAGATCATCGTCGGAGCCGCTGTGCTCGCCGGATGCGTAGCAAGCTGCTCAATCCTCCATACTCTTTGCCTCTCCCCGGATACCAACTCCGGGGCACAAGAGATAGCCAAGAAGTTGGTGCAACTGCGTTCCAGTCGCTCCGGCATCGTTCCCGTGGAAGTGCGGAATAGGCTTCTTCTTAGCCTTCGCGGCGGGTCTACCGGCAGAATGGTCGGCGTCATTGCCACCCAATGAGGCAAGTTTGAAGCCCGGAGTTGAGCCGGGCTTCCTCAAAAAGAAACGTCTCTCAAGAATCTTCATCGCGAACCGCTTCGGCACGTTCCATTCCGTTCTCACCCTAACTCTCGCTGCCCGCTTTATCTCCTCAGTACGCCTACAATCCATTCGGGCTCATTTTCAGTTGCAGTAGCCGCCCGCTGATACGAGGTGGAGTTCCTAGTCCCACTCTTCATTCTCCCTAGGACTGGCTCACATCAGAACGATGGTCGACACTTATGCGCCAATGGCTCGATCGACCGTCACATGCTCCGGCGGTTCAGAGTCAGCTTGGGCAATGAGAAGAAGATCGAATGGAATTCTATGGCTGTGGGGAAGCGAGACGAGTCGATTAAGGTACTCGTCGGTGATTTGAAGTCGCTGGAAGCGAGGGCAATCATTCCGTTGCCGACAATGGCAGTTGATCGTTCCCAAGGCCCCGACCGTGTCTGATACCGATTTCCCAAGGGCTCACCACGCTTAAGAATGCATCCCGTGCCGGTCTTTCATTCACCTAGTCGGCGAGCCTTACGACAGGATTCCTTTTACGACATCTCCGAACACATCGGTTAACCGGAAGTCGCGTCCTTGGTAGCGATAGGTCAGCTTTGTGTGTTCGATTCCCATCAGATACAGCATCGTCGCATGCAGGTCATGGACGCTTACAGGATTCTCGAGGATGTTGTAGGAGTAGTCGTCGGTCTTTCCATAGGATAGGCCCCGCTTGATTCCACCCCCCGCCATCCAGACGGTAAAGCATCTGGGGTGATGGTCGCGGCCATAGTTGGTCATCGTCAGGTCCCCCTGTGAGTAAACGGTACGGCCGAACTCTCCGCCCCAGACAACCATCGTCTCATCGAGAAGCCCGCGCTGCTTTAGGTCCTTCACGAGAGCGGCGCTTGCTTGATCAGTGTCTCGGCATTGGCTCTTGATGTCGCGAGGCAAAGAGCCGTGCTGGTCCCAGCCCATGTGAAAGAGTTGAACGAACCGGACTCCCCGCTCGGAGAGACGCCGAGCCAACAGGCAGTTGTAAGCGTAGGTGCCAGGATGCCTGACGTCTGGGCCGTACATTTCCAAGACGCTCGAAGGTTCCTTCGAGATGTCGGTCAGTTCAGGCACTGAGGTCTGCATGCGAAACGCAAGCTCATATTGAGATATTCGTGTATTGATCTCCGGGTCGCCTGCTGTTCTTAATTCGATCTTGTTTAAAGCAGCCAGATCGTCAAGCATGTCCCTGCGACTGGTTCGATCGACGCCATCCGGATCGGAAAGATACACAACCGGATCGCCCGAATTTCGTAGTTTGACGCCTTGGTGTTGAGTTGGGATAAACCCAGAGCCCCAGAGCCGGTCATAAAGCGGCTGGTCTGAGCGGCCCGCGCCGACGGAGGTCAAAACCGTATACGCAGGAAGATCTCGATTTTCAGTCCCAAGGCCATAGGACAGCCAAGAGCCGATACTCGGACGTCCCGCAATCTGGGACCCGGTCTGAAAGAAGGTGACGGCCGGGTCATGATTGATCGCATCGGTGTACATCGAGTGGATAAAGCAGCACTCATCGGCCACTTCTCCAAGAAACGGCAACAATTCGCTGAGCCATATTCCCGCTTGTCCGTGTTGAGAGTACTTGAAGATGTTTGGCGCCACTGGAAACTTGGCTTGGCCCGATGTCATCCCGGTCAGCCGCTGGCCGTTGCGAATGGATTCTGGCAGGTCCTCTGCACGGTGTTTTTCGAGATTGGGTTTAGGGTCGAATAGCTCCATCTGCGAGGGACCACCGCTTTGAAAGAGATAAATCACACGTTTCGTCTTGACCGGAAGCGATGGTAGAGTTGTGAGGCCGCCGTACCGCTTGCCATTTTGTTGGCTCGTACTGCCGAACGCGTCGACGCCCATGAGCGAGAAAAGGGCCGCCAAACCAAGCCCGCTGCCGCGCTTCAAGAAAACTCGACGATTGATGCGGTCCTGTAGAGCCTGAATTTGGTCCATGGAGTAGTTCATTGTATACTAGCTCGCTCCAAGCCGGAGCACTGCCTTCAGTTCGGGTAAGTCTCCGTGAGTTCAGCCCGGACAGATGCTGCAGGATCGCGGAATAAATTCCGCGGACCTTAGGGCTACCTCTTTGTGACTGTTTCGTCCATATTCAGGACCGTGCTTGCCGCGAGGGTGTAAGCAGCTAGTTCGGCAGGATCTGTCGTGTGGGCAATGGGCAGATCTCCAATTCTCAATAGGGCTAAAGCTGCTTTGGGGTTGGCCTCATACCGATTTGTCTCTCTCTGGACGGCACGGGTCAAAATGGCCGACTCGGTGGCTGTTGGATCCCGCGCCAGGACGAGCCGAAACGCGAGGTCCATCCTTGAACTTGGAGTCGAGCCACCTTCACGAAGAATCCGCTGGGCGAGTCCCCGTGCAGCCTCCACGAACGTGATGTCATTCATCAGGGTAAGGGCTTGAAGCGGAGTGTCGGTGCGGGGTCTTCGAACGCTGCAGATTTCCCGCGACGGCATATCAAAAAGCACCATATCCGGAGGTGGAGCGGTTCTTTTCCAGATCGTATAGAGACTGCGGCGGTGCAAATCGGGTCCGGTGTCGTTCTTGTAGTTGCGCAAGTTCCCATTGAGCCCAGCCGTCTCGTCCCAAACCCCCTGCGGCTGATAAGGACGAACCGAGGGACCCCCAGTTTTCTCGGACAGAAAGCCGCCTGCATACATTGCCTGATCGCGAATCACCTCGGCAGGCAGCCGGAAACGCGGCCCTCGGGCTAGCAGCCGGTTAGCCGGATCGAGGGACTGGAGCCTTGGGCTTATGGCCGACGACTGGCGATAGGTTGCGCTCATGACCATTTCCTTCCATATGGCTTTGATGTTCCATTTTGTTGCGATCAGTTCCGTGGCCAGCCAATCCAGCAGTTCTGGGTGGCTTGGAAAGGAAGACCTCGTTCCAAAGTCCTCGCTTGTTTCGACGAGACCAGTGCCAAACAGCCTCTCCCACATCCGGTTAACGGTTACGCGCGATGTGAGCGGGTTGTCTGGCGACACGATCCACTTTGCCAACCCAAGCCGATTGTTAGCGATCCCGGGCGGAAGGGGAGGAAGGAACGCAGGAGTAGTCGCCGTGACCTTCTCACCATGATGATCGTATACGCCGCGTAACAGGACATAAGCGTCCCTCGGAGTTGGCGTCTCTTTCATAACCATGACCGTCGGGATGGCCGAATCCAATGCCGCCATCTGCTTCTCAAGCGAAGCAGCCTTGTCGTCGATCCCCTTGAATTCGGAGTCATGGGCAAGGAGCCATTCTCGTGTGATAGCGTTTTTCTGTTCCTCGCTTCGTTTTTCCTTGGGAATCACGAGCAAAACTGCGGCTGGCGACACGCTGCTTAACCTCTTGACTTCCTCGGGCGCCAATGCTCGGTTGTACAACATCGGGTCGTCGACCTCACCGGTATAGACCGCTCCAGTCCCGCTACGTCTGCCGATGTGCGTGTCGATCGACGTCCGGATGGTGCCAGTGAGATGATCGACTTCAACCCCAAAAGGGACCGACGCGCCGTTTACAAAGAGATGGACTCCACTTGCTTTGCCTGAGCCGTCATAAGTGGCGAAGACGTGAGTCCACACTCCCTTCAGGATCGGTTCTTTTGCTACGACTTTAATCGCATTGTCTTGCCAATGATGGATGATATGGATGGTCGGCTTGCCGTCGGTGAGGTGCATATCCCACCCACGAAAGTCGTGATCCTCGTCCATCCGGGCGAGAGGCGAACCACCAACGCTTTCGCGCTTGATCCAGGCTCCATAAGAGAATGGTGCATTCCATTCGAAATCGCCCACTGGCCCAAGGTTGACATAGCTCTTGTCGTCGGTGCGAATCGCCCCGGTTGATCGTCCTAGCTCTGCCTTAATCGGTCCGATTTGCTTGGGGATCGGAAGTCCAGCGCCGATTGCCTCCGGCGATCGACCCAGGCGGTAGCGCACGACCATGCCTACGGTCGAGGCAGCGTCCACGGTGGTTTCTGGTTCCCAGGATTGAGCTTGAGTCTGATTTGCCTGGATCTTTTTGTGCAGTACCTCCCGGGTGGCATTAAGCTCTTCGGAAAGGAGTTCCATCTGCGACGCCTGCTGAGGATAGGGGGCCTTGATGAACGGTGGATAGTTCGTCGGTCTCTCTTCCCCTATGTCGGTCTCTGGAACGTTGTTGAAATACGAACAGAGGCTGTAGAACTCCTTCTGACTGATAGGATCGTATTTGTGGTCGTGGCATCGGGCACAGCCGGTGGTGAGTCCAAGCCAGACCGACGACATCGTTTGAACGCGATCGATCACGTATTCGACGTGATACTCCTCGGGAATCGCACCCCCTTCGGTGTTCAGCCTGTTATTGCGGCAGAATCCGGTGGCGATGACCTGGTCGAGGGTTGGGTGGGGAAGCAGGTCGCCGGCAAGTTGCTCAATCGAGAACTCATCGTATGGCATGTTCTTGTTGAACGCGTCGATGACCCAATCCCGCCAGCGATATTGGTATCGCTCGTAGTCGTTTTGGTACCCATTGCTATCCGCGTAACGCGCACAGTCGAGCCAGTCCATCGCCATCCGTTCCCCATAACGTGGAGAGGAAAGCAATTTATCGACGACTTTCTCATACGCATTTGGCGTCTTATCGGCAAGGAATGCAGCCTGTTCCGCCGGAGAAGGGGGCAGTCCCGTGAGATCGAGGCTCACTCGGCGAAGCAGCGCCTGCCTGTCAGCCTCTGGCGATGGTTTCAGCCCGTCTGATTCCAGCCGCTTCAGGATAAAGTTGTCGATGGGGTTTCGGGGCCAAGCCCTCATCGCGACGCTTGGCACTGCAGGCCGGATCGGTTTGACGAAGGCCCAATGCTTCTTGTACTCTGCACCTTGTTGAATCCAAGCCCTTAGCGTGGCCTTTTCATCTGCCGAAAGCACTCGGTTGCTCGACGGAGGCGGCATGATCATCGCGAGGTCTTTCTCATTGATACGCACGATCAACTGGCTTGTCTCAGGATGTCCCGGTACGATCGCACGTGCGCCATCGCTTAATACCTTTGTAGCTCCGTCCCGATTGTCCAGCCTCAATCCCGCTTGGATCGCCTTCGGGTCATGCCCATGGCAGGACAAGCACTTGTCTAATATTGGACGTATATCTCGGTTGAACTCAATTCTATCGGCAGGCTTTGGTCCCGATTCCGGAGCCGCTAAGATACCGAGGACAAGCACCCCAAACGCAAACGCGCAAACTCCATGCCGCAAATTGGGACGCAGCGGATGTCGCACGCCGGGCGATTCCGGATTCGAACCTGAAAGGGGACATTTCATGGTCTCCGAGTAAGTGGGATTCTACCGCGCCCGAGTGTACAGCGGTTTCGAGAACGATCATGCCCAAGGGAGTCGTTCGCAACTCCATGAGCGATTGTGGAGTGAAAGGAAGCATTCGCGCGAGGCCCCTCGCGATAATCGTCGCGCTCGCTGCGAAGAAAAACCCGGCAAAGGGGCAGAACCTGCGTGGCAACCAGCGGATTAGGGTTAAGGGTTGGAACAGAACATCCTCGAAGACTAAGAGCTCCGCTGTGGAGTTCGAAAGTCGCCTCGCGTTGGAGTTGCTGATAGTCGAGAATCACCCAGTCTGGGGGCGTATTGAAACGCAACGTTCGCTAAGGGACATTTTTGTCCATTATCAATTTCAAGTTGGAGCGATGGCACTTCGACGGGCTTAGTCGTCACAAGGTTCTGCGCATGAGGCTCTGGCTGAGCCGCAACGCTGCCATCAATGTTGCCAGACGGTAGCCTTAGATCATAAATCGAGTGAGTGGGATACCCTTTCATTGTTGAGTCCTGTCGGGATCGGGCGGCCCAACGCTGACCTATCTTTGACACAGGCTGACAGCCGATCTCGAAATGTTGGGAATTCTCAACGGTCCCATGAGATTCTCGGTGGACGAGCGATGCGCCCAAGGTACATCAGTCAGCATCAGTGATCCCCTCATAGGGAAAAAGCATGCCGGGATGATGTCACATGGGTGAGGCGCGCGCGAGCACGTATTGTGTAATCTTCGATCGAAGTGAACGCCCCTCTCTGGAATCTCAATTTGACCAGTTACCCAAACCCGTGCCGATGGTCGTTTCAGCAACATGGCAAGGACGCGGTGGCGAATTGAGGTCGATCGGCATCATCATGAACGGCGTGACCGGGCGAATGGGGACGAACCAGCATCTCCTTCGCTCGATCAAGGCGATCCAGGATCAAGGCGGGGTCGCCGTCACATCCGGGGATGCGATCATGCCGGAGCCGTTGCTTGTTGGACGAAACAAGACCAAGCTCGCGGAAGTCGCGGAGCGTGCCGGCGGCGTCCCTTGGACTACTGAATTGGATACGGTCCTGGGTGACCCAAAATATGAGATCTACTTTGACGCCCAACTAACTGACCTTCGATTCGAAGGCGTCAGCAAGGCGATTCGATCGGGCAAACATATTTATTGTGAGAAGCCAACCGCATCGACGCTCAAACCAGCCTACGAGCTTTATCGACTGGCCGTCGAAGCAGGTCTCAAACACGGAGTCGTTCAAGACAAACTTTGGCTTCCCGGGCTTATCAAGCTTAAGCGGCTTATTGAGATCGGCTTTTTTGGTGAGATACTTTCGGTCCGCGGCGAGTTTGGATATTGGGTATTAACTGGAGGCGACCCAGCGGATGGTGGAGACGGCGCCGTTCTCCAGCGTCCGTCTTGGAATTACCGGAAGGAAGACGGGGGAGGGATCATTGTCGATATGCTCTGCCACTGGCGGTACATCCTCGATAACCTGTTTGGCGAGGTCAGATCAGTCTCTTGCCTGGGAGCCACTCACATTTCCCGACGCTGGGACGAATCGGGACGTTCCTACGCGAGCACGGCTGATGATGCTGCCTATGCCACGTTCGAACTTGGTTCCGGGGTGATCGCCCAGTTCAATTCGTCCTGGGCGGTTCGGGTTAGGCGAGACGACTTACTGACGATTCAAGTTGACGGCACCAAGGGATCGGCAGTTGCGGGATTGCGAGAATGCAGAATACAGTCTGCGGCTAACACGCCCCGAGCTGTCTGGAATCCAGATATTCCAAACCCGATCGATCTCTGGGGCGGTTGGAGCGAAGTCCCAACAGACGGGCTCATAGAAAATGCATTCAAGGCTCAATGGGAGCAATTCCTAAGACATGTGGCCGATGACTCTCCATTCCCTTGGGATTTGCGTGAAGGCGCCAAAGGAGTACAACTCGCCGAGCTTGGCATCGAATCATGGAAGGCCCGCCGGTGGATAGATGTTCCGGAATTGCCGATCCTTCAGGTTCAGGGGAACGTTGATGGATCTCGCTGAATTTCACGGAAAACGGAGCATTGGGCGGAAGCCGTTTGGAATTTCGGCAATGCTTTTGCCCTTTGATCAAAGCGGAACGATCGCGGCCGAGGCTTTCCAACATTGTCTCAGAGAGACGCTGGATTCGGGGCTTATCCCCGCGGTCAACATGGATACCGGTTATGCGAACCTCTTGACGCACGAGGAAAAGAAGCTCATCTTGGCACTCACGAGAGACGCGACTGATGGCGCCCCCTTTGTCGCAGGTGTTTTCGTAGAAGGGGAAGAGGGCGAACTGGTCGATCTCTATCGCCGTGAGATGGACACAGTTGTGGAACATGGGGGGACGCCGATTCTCTTCCAAACCACTCGGAGTCATTCCCTGACACCTGCGGAAAAGGTTGGTGTATACGCTCGAGCCGCAAAAGGCTTCGACACGGTCTACACATTTGAACTTGGGAAGATGTTCGCGCCCAACGGAGAAATCTGGGACCTTCAAACGATGGAGGGGATCATGCAGATTCCTGAAATCAGAGGCTCGAAGCATTCAAGCTTGGACCGAATTCTGGAGATGGACCGACTAGCGTTGCGCGATCGCACGCGACCCGAATTCAAAGTCTTCACTGGAAATGATTTGGGGATCGATATGATCGAATTCGGCAGCGACTACCTGCTCGGGCTAGCCGCATTTAGCCCCCGAAAATTCGCCGAGCGAGATCGTTTATGGGCTGCCAAATCGGTCGATTATCTTCAAGTTGCCGATGCCCTCCAACTGCTTGGCAATGTGGCATTTCGGCCCCCGGTGCCTGCGTATAAGCACTCTTGCGCGATTTTCTTACACCTTCTCGGAAAGATCCCATCGTCGAAGACTCATCCGAGGTCAGCGACCCGTCCACCTTGGGAGGCAGAGATCATGAGGGATTGCGCAGTCAGGTTAGGAGTTCTATGAAGGTTGCGTTTATGGGTGATGAACGTGAAATTGAGCGGGTCTTTTCTCAAGGACGGCGTTCTAGGATTGAGGAACGTGCCGAAGTTCTTCCCGGTGTGCTTTCGGCGAATGATGACTTCGCCAGTGAGGTTGAGGCGATTTTCTCGACGTGGGGAATGCCGCTCTTGAGTGAAGCGCAGCTTGACCGAATGCACCGTCTTAGGGCAGTGTTTTATGCGGCGGGTGCGGTGGGCTATTTCGCGCCTCCACTCGTCAGGAGGCGAATTCACATATCGAGCGCTTGGTACGCGAATGCCATCCCAGTTGCAGAATTCGCTCTCTCCCAAATCTTGCTTTCCTGTAAGCAGTACTTTGCCAATGCGCGAGAGTATGGCGGGCAAGAGGCCCCGATGAGTTCGCTTGCTCGCGGACCGGGGGTTTATGGTGAAACGGTTGCCTTACTGGGGGCAGGGGCGGTTGGAACGAAGTTGATCGAACTCCTTCGTCATTTCTGCTTGAAGACGATCGTGTTCGATCCGTTCCTCACCGAACAACGAGCAGCCGAACTGGATGTGCGTAAAGTATCTTTAGAAGCAGCTTTTGGCGAGGCGTATGTTGTATCAAACCACCTATTGGACGTACCTGAAACGCAGGGCCTGATCGATTTGAAACTGCTTAAATCGATGCGGCAAGGCGCGACACTCTTGAATACGGGCCGTGGCAGAACCCTTATCACCAACGACTTGATTCAGGTCTTACATGATCGATCTGATCTAACCGCTTTGTTGGATGTGACAGATCCCGAACCTTTGCCTTCTAACCATCCCCTCTTGTCCCTTCCGAATTGCATCGTCTCCGCTCATATCGCAGGTTCGATTGGCGACGAAGTCATCCGCCTTGCAGACTACGCGATTGAGGAATTCGATCGATTTCGGCATGGCAAACCTCTCCTTTGCGAAGTGTTTGTTTAGGCCGATTCCTCTACGCGCCGCAATACGAAATCCGAGTAAACGTAAGCCCTATTGCCGCGCCTTCTGGTAGCGGATCAGAGCAGATCCTGGTTTGGTTGGAATCGAGATGGTCATGCCGGTCGTCATCAGTTCTCCGCCCGAATGCTGCTCCGATTTTCCAGAATCCAGGTCGGTTACGATGTAGTTTGCCTTTGGCGAGAGGCCGGTTAGCCTAACGATCAGTGAGGAATCTGTCGCTTCGTCGCGGCGAAATGCTTGTAACATTCCCTCGTTTGATTCGGGCAAGTCCCACTGCCAACCTATCCAAGCATTCTTGGCCAAGCTATACGGCGTAAGCGGGTAATAGTCCCCCAGCATATATCGGCTTAACTCGCGCCATTGGCTGGAAAGGCGCCGTACGCTGTTCCAATCAACTGACTTTCGAACGTCGGCGCCGATGCCGAAGATTGGCGCCATGCAACTTCGGACCGTATAGTCGTCGTTCATCGTCACGCCGGTGCCATTGATAGGGATCCAAGGCGAGATGCCGTAGGTGTGGCACTGCTCGTCAAGAGGCGTCATTTGATCGTCGCTGCGCAGGATTGGCACGGACCTCCGCAGCGTCTCCACATTATTTCGCCTGCCACCGGATGCGCAGGTGTCAATAATCAGGTTCGGATGTCGTCGACGAAGTTCGTCCCATAGCGCTTTATACGCTTCGATATGCCGGATCTCCGTGATTCCCTGCCGATCGGGCGCATCGTTCCCGCGCCAGTAGTTCAGCGGATCGATATTAAAGTCTTGTCGGTAGACATCGACGCCTTGAGTGGTGATGAGATGGTCGATGCGCTCAAGCATCCATTGGAAACACTCGGGCTCGCCGAGCTTAAGCAGTCCGCCGTTCGCGCCTCCGTAGATCCACTCGGGATGGTTCTTGGCAAGCCATGTCCCCTTGTAAACCCGCTCCGGTTCGATCCAGAGAATGAGCTTGATGGCCCGGGCGTGCATGTAGTTGCTGAGCACCTTGATCCCGCCTGGAAAGCGCGTCAAGTCCGGCTCCCATGTTCCGACCTCCCACCATTGTTTCGTCTGGTCGCTTGGATACCAGCCTGCGTCGAGATCCCAGAAACCCACCCCAACCTTCTCCGTTGCGAACCTGTCGACAAACCGCTCTTCGTCGCCCAGCGTATCGCGTAAGCCATCGAAATAACCGTTAGAATTGGATTCGAAGAGCGGAAGGGGAAGTCTTCCGTTGATCCGGGGGGAATTATCCGCGATCATCCAGCGCCTCCAGATGTTCTGAGAACGGATCCAGTCGCCCTGGTAGAACTGCAGGATGGCGAGCGGGGAGCCCACTTCTTCGCCTGGGTGAAGTACGAAGTGGGTCAACTCTTGTCCGGCAATGACTCTCAGGGACGTTCCTGCGTCGCGCTTGAATGAGGCCGACCACTGTCCACCCCAACTCAGAACCGCAATCATCCCGCCGCCGGGCATCTCAATATTCCAATACGGGTAACCACCCGTCGTTGGACGCCCACCGGCGGAGGATATCTGCTTGGATGCGCCGGGATTCATCGTTTCGATGTGGGGAGCGTAACTGTCGGCCGCGTCGTTATCGCCGGTGTTGGTATGAAGTTGGAATTCACCGGCTGCCGGACGAACAAGGCTGACATCGAGGGGGCGGATACCGGAAAGAACTGGGGTGTCGACCCTTCCCGTATTCTTGAATGATAAAGTCCATTCTACGGTAGGGAAGTCATGCCATTCGACTGCGCGGCAGGTGACGACTAAACCGGTTACCGGGTCGGTAAAGACGTCGACCCGCTCTGTCCGCTTATGATCCAACCGTCTTGACCGAGATTCGATTCTCCATCCTTTGAGTACATCCCTTGAAGAGTGCTCCCCGATCGTGAATGAAAAGGGCGGTTCATCTGTTGGCTCCGTTTTCCCACTCCCAAACCGCGATACTGCCCATCGATGAGCAATCGCCTTCTCTGCGGCAGTCGGCTCGACTGCAAAGGCGACCGAAGCAAGTGTAAGAAGAATGGACAGGCAAAGAACCGATTTCATGTTCAGATGCGGGATACCCCAATCTCTTCAGGTATTACGCGACAGGTGCATTTTCCCACCAAAGTGGGGCAGTGGCCCAATCTTCAGGACATTGCCCAAAGATCGTTTCGATGCTTCAAAGTGGTCCTTCCGCAACCTGTGGAATCAAATTACGCTTGGAAATTGATGCTGGCGGCACACCTTGGTTAGAGTGTTCGAAAAGGCGATAGGCTCTTGCTGCAGTTTCAGCTAGTTGACCAACAAGAGGCTCCAATTCTCGTCTCTCGCCTTCTTGGACATAAACTGTCGGAGGGTCGAAGGTAGTTCCAGTTGACCTTAGGTCAGGCTTATCTAGCCGCAACTGGCCTGCACTTACGGTTACGGAGAACATCCGGGTGAATTCTGGGTCATCGTTGGACAAAGTAAATGCGAGCGCCCCCAAGGCCGATGCGGCCCACGCTTTGGACTTATCAGCAAACGGTTGGTCGCCGTCATATTTTGCAATCACGTTACGAATGAGGCTAGAAATTGGATTTCAATCGGCTATAAGCAAATCTGAAATCGCCCTTGCTTCACTGACCCGAGAATGACTTTGATCAGGGTCGTAAAAGGTGGAAGCTTCGAGCATAAGGTGCTCCACATCGGTGGGCCGAGTTGCCTGAATTCCCGAATTCCTTCGTGCGAGAAATACTCTGATAAGGGCGACAGAGATCGAGACTACCAAGATAGTTGAGCGGCGGATCAAAGTGGTTCCTCAATAAAATGACATCAAATAGTCGCGAGCTATCCTAACAATTTAGGGCTTTTCGCCCACATTCGGTCATTCCCTTGAACGAGGCGAGAAGGACTTTGATGAGAGGGCCCTCGAATTAGCTTTGCTTAGCCAACGACAAGATCGACCAGTCAAAGGAAACCGAAACCGATCCTCTGCAATACAATAGGCATCAATGAGCGGACGCCAAATCGTGCATATCGATATGGATGCCTTTTATGCGTCAGTAGAGCAGCGGGACGATCCGAATTTGCGTGGCAAGCCGGTTGTTGTTGCTTGGTTGGGCAACCGATCGGTCGTGTGCGCCGCTTCGTATGAGGCTAGAAAGTACGGTATTCGGTCAGCGATGCCGGCATTAACGGCCGAGCGATTATGCCCTTCTGCGATCTTTGTTCCTCCCGACTTTACGAGATACCGAGCCGTCTCAAGTGCGGTTCGCGACATATTTAAGCAACAGACTGACTTGATCGAGCCGCTTTCTTTGGATGAGGCTTATTTGGACGTTACCCAAACCAAGAGCGGATTGAACTCCGGGCTAGAGGTGGCAATATGTATCCGAACCCAGATTCGCGAAGAGTTATCACTAACCGCATCGGCTGGAATCGCTCCCAATAAGTTTCTGGCAAAAATCGCTTCGGACTGGAAAAAGCCAGATGGGCTTTTCGAGATCCGACCGGACGAAGCTCTGGAATTCCTTCACCCACTGCCATTGGGACGGCTCCCTGGCGTCGGTAAAGTCACGGAAGAGAGGTTTGCCGGATTTGGACAAAAGACGGTGGGAGACATCCGAGCATTAAGCCTGGAAGTGCTTGAAAGCAAGTTTGGCAGCCATGGTCGGCGGCTATTTGAACTTGCTCGAGGAATCGACGAAAGCGCGGTTGTCCCAGATCGTCCCACTCAGTCGATCTCCGCGGAAGACACGTTTGAAAAAGACATTCCTTTGCACGAAACAAGGCCTACTGTTATTCGTCTCGCCGAGAGGGTGTGGCAAGCGTCTACCCATGAATCGCGGACAGCAAAGACGGTCGTTTTGAAGCTAAAGACGAGTGAATTCAGCATCATTACGCGGAGCCACACCCCTGAAACGCCGCCCGCAACAGAAGGGGAATTGATTGAGATCGCGCTTTGGCTTTTGGACCGGGTCAAAATGGATGCCCAAACGAGATATAGGCTCGTCGGAGTCGGTCTTGGCAACTTCGTCAGTCCAGAGGTCAGTCCCATTCAGCCGTCACTTTTCTCATGATGCCTTTCTGTTGGAAACGAGGAAAGAAGTAAGGACCCTCGAAACGAGATCCGGTTTACCACTACAAAGGCATCCATTAACAGATACAGTTCACTTTCAGCATGGATTGCCCTGAAGCCCAGGATTGGTATAGGGACTTTTGACCCACATTGGGCTGTTCTTCTGAAAGCATTCGTCTTGCTTATGGCTAAGGGAATCTGCCCTCCACAACGATCTTCCAGACTCCCTGGCGCCTTGACTGGATGGACTTCTTTTCGTTTCCTTAACGGGTGTCGCATGAAAATGGGATGAAAAAAGGACGTCGGAAACGCTAATATGCACGGATGGGCAAGCACAATCACGAGATTAAAACCGCAATTGCAAAGAGATTCGTGTTGCCCGAAACGACTCTGCTGGTAACTTTGTGTACATGGGATATGCTCTACACGCTATATTGTGTACGCAACGGCCTTGCGAGGGAAGCAAACCCAGCCCTGAAGACCAGTTTGACTAATTCCAACATGACCTTTATTCTTGTTAAGGGCGCCACGTTTTTGATTCCGGTCGTAATCCTAGAGTTAATTCGTTCTCTAAGACCGAAGTTTGTTACGGTGGCGATGCGGGTTGGTTTTGTAGCCTATGCACTCATTTACATCGGGGGCAGCATTGCGCTTCTAGGGACGATTTAGAATCCCCAAGAAGTCCATAGTGCGCTCAAGTGGCATGAGAACGATCCATGACTTCCACCACCACATTGGTTGGGACAATTCCTTTGTGCCCATCCTTGCCGTCGAATCGGGAGAGGTGCTCGAGTTTGAGACCATCGACGCCTCAGGCGGGCAACTGAGTCCGGCTTCCACCGTCACAAGTGTAGCGGCCTTGGACTTCGGCAAAGTGAACCCAGTAAACGGACCGATTGTCATTCGTGGCGCCGAGCCAGGCGACTCGGTCAAAGTGACTTTGCTGAGCTTCGACATGGCAGGATGGGGGTGGACGGCCAATATCCCGGGGTTCGGCCTCCTTTCCGACCAATTTCTCGAGCCGGCCCTCCACATTTGGAAATTCGACAAAACCACATTGGCTCCAGCAATGTATGGCCCAGGCGGACGCGTGCCCCTAAAGCCGTTTTGTGGCACGATCGGCCTCGCCCAAGCTGAACCCGGTCTCCACAGCATTGTTCCGCCGAGAAGGGTCGGCGGCAATATGGACATACGCGACCTGAGTGCGGGAACCGAATTGTATTTGCCGGTCGAAGTGCATGGCGCGCTCTTCTCTGTCGGCGATATCCACGCAGCCCAGGGAGACGGCGAAGTGTGCGGTACCGCCATAGAAGCCCACGCCGTGTTAACGGCTCGATTTGATCTGATCAAGGGCGAGAACCTCGCGTTTCCCCGGTTCACAACCCCTGGTCCTGTAACGAGCCACTTGGATACAAAGGGCTATGAAGTGACGATGGGCGTCGGAACCGACCTCATGAAAGGTGCTCGCGATGCCGTAAGCGGGATGATCGACTTACTTTGCAAACATCATCAAATGAGTGCGGTGGACGCCTATATGCTTTGCAGCGTCTGCGCCGACCTTCGAATCAGCGAGATCGTGGATCAACCCAATTGGGTCGTTACCATGTACTTCCCGCGTGTGGTTCTTGAGTAAGCACATTTGCCATCGGAAACATCCTTCCCCTTAGGATGGTTTCCCGTACCCAGTTTGGTTCGTGGCGCTGGTTTCTGGTCTCGGAATTAGAGTCAGTGCCCTGCCGACAAAGGCCGAATGTTCACGATCACAATGGCGGGTTTCTCGTCGACGGTAAAGTCACCGACCAGCAGACCCTTAGACGTAATACGCCGAACACACTGGCATCGAACGTTCGTCGGTAAGAGCGTGTCGAGGATGATCGGCTTCTCACCAAAAGGTATGACAACTCCAATCGGAGTGTTCTTTCGCGTAAAGGCGGAGCCAAACACGAGTCCTCCTGGTCCAATTCCGCGCCCATAAAACGAGTTATTCAGACCGCTTTCATCGACTTCACTCGAGGAGCCATCGGAACGAATTGCGAGAAGCTTAGCGCCATATCCAACAAACACTCCGGTGCTTGGGTCAGGTCCCCCCGGGAATGGATAGAAAAAGCTGTTCTTGCCTTTATAGTAGGGCTTGGCTTTATCGCTCAGACCGACCAAGGCCGAGCCGTCGTCCCCAACACGGCAGAAATGCGCCTGAAGGAACTGGGGCGCGCTTGGATTCAGGGGCTCGACAACGCTTTGCGGAAGCCAGATGTTGTTGGAATCCATCAAGCCATCACCCTTCATCTCGATCATCCCATTTAGGAGGACCGTTTCGATCGTTCGGCTAGGCGCGCCCATCTTACCGACTACCAAATCAAACGAAGCCGCCCCAACTGGCGATTTTGTAGCCCTAACGCCCAGATAGTGACCATTTGGAGACATCGCCGCAACGTTGACTCCCTCGATGACGGCGGGCGAGAAAGTCCCTCGATCTCCTGCCCACGGTTTCCAGAACTGGCCATTCAAAAAGGCAGTATTGGCGTCAATAAACACCTCTCGTTCATCAGAAGGAACCGAAATGTTGTTTGTGGATGAAAGGCGATCCCCTTTTCGAGCGAGAGCCTCGGTCCAACTCGTCCTAAACATGTCGCCACCCCGCCAAGGGTTTCGTCCTACCGAAAGTACGGTTCCATCATCCGTCACGGATGTGGGAATGTGAAAGATCCGAACGGGTGGCGTGGACAGGTCCACTATCGTCGTCGAATGATCTCGGATGAGAAAAAACTCTGCGACGTTTCCGCCATCAATATAGCCGACGAGGTTCCCCTTTGTGGATAAGTCGTAAACTCGCACCGATTTGGTTCCATTCGGAAGACCTATCGGGAGGATTTGGCACGTCAAACTTCTCGCGTTTACAGTCTGTGTCAACAGAATCGGACACAAAGCGACAATAAGACATGTGCTCATCATAGAAGTCACGATACCCTTCGAGGTGATTCGATGATCAGGCTACCACCGTTCAACAGCAGCATGTGACTTCTAAAGCTACGAACTCTCCGCAGTGCCGCCTATGCCGTCTCAATCAGGGCTTGCTTAAGAGGTTCCGAATCCAACATACACATTAAGAGTGCCCTACCTTGCGCAGCTTGGTATTCATGATCCACCGCTGCTCTTCGGGTGTAATGGGTAGCGTCTGATCACTTCCAATTCCGTGGAATTCACTTTTCGTCATCTTCTTACCCGGCTGCTCGGCGCCGTCGGCGGCTATGAACGCATGTTTGAAGTACCCCATGGGGTATTCCCAATACCAAGCGAAGCCTCTGACCGCATTAAGGCTCGCCCGGGCCTGGGAAGGGGGCTTTCCTAAGATGTGCTAATCGTGAGATAACCACTTTGCTAGGGTTCATGAAGCCATCGATTTGGATGATCCGACAACAAGGATTTGGACGTACCACTCGAGATGCACTTTGGCTCCGTGCCTCGTCTAGCAGGATAGGCTAAATCCGGCTGTCCCTTCCCAACTGCCCGCTTTCCCCCTTATCCGTGTTTTCAAAGCTTCTCACAAGTTACGACCGATCTGATCGACCTTCAGGAAACACCAAGGAGGGCCCCATGCTCTCAATGAGCATATTCACGCCATAAACATCGTTGATGTCCGTACCCTCATTCTTCGCATGCAGAGACTGAGCATCTCGGGGCAGATCCAGCAAGCGTTGGCGCGCTGCCCCAAAGCTTGCGGCTGTATTTGTCCAAGTATCAAAGCAATCAAATGGATTGACGAAACCAACATCATATTCTTTTCCCAATGTGCTGAATAGCTCAGACAAGCCTTGAATGGACGCGACATTCTCAAGGGCAGGGTTACATTGCCTCAGTGTGTTGCATAGAAGTTCCCTTCGTCTCCCATCTAGTTGCCGAAACCTTCGAGCGAAGCCGTCTATGGAGATCCAGCACTCCATCGAGTGGAGCATGGTCAAGCCACAAGTGCGGCAGTGAGGAAGGCGTTCATTCCTTCGGCGGCTGACACGTGGGCCATGACCATGTCTGCAAGGTCGTCGCGTAGCGATTCCGATGCGTCAAACTCAGCCCAATAGTAGAACTGCTTGTTATAGATGAGCGGCTGCTCGACTGCGGCAGCTCTGAATTCCTGCGGCAGGACTTTGTTCTTTTCGCCGATTACGGTTCCAAAGGCCTTCTTAAAGTCAGGATCGGCAAGAAGCTGAGAGAACTCCTTGAGGTGCTTGCTGATATGGGTCCGGATCGCTTGGATATGATTCGGCTCAAGCATGTAGTAGCCGGAGGCGATACCCATCGTTCGGGCGTCCACGTGAAAGTAAACGCCAGGGCGGCCGGCATGAAGCTTTCCCCCCGATGAAATGTAAAGCCCCGCATTGGTCTTATAGGGCGATTTGTCTTTGCTGAATCGGACGTCGCGGTAAATTCGGAAGACGGCCTCTTTTGGAGTCATTGATATGCCGGGATCCACGGCTTGCATCCGGCCGATCATTTCACCTGCAAAGATCTCCATCGGCCCCTTCACAGATCGCTCGTATCGCTTCTTATTACGCTCAAACCACGCTCGGTCGTTGTTCGCCTCTAGCTCTACGAAGAAGTCGACGATGTCCCGCTCGAACCATGCCATATGCAGATTCTAACCGAATATCCCGCTATTTCAGTCTGGATCGAACGCATAGTGTTCCCGTGCAGACTCGCAATTGTTTTGGCCGGCCACACGGCAAAGCAAGTATTGGGCCGAACTCATGCCCCTTCGCTTGGCCGGTTTGCGTTCGAGGGGAAGGTGGATGTACATAAATCGAAGAATCCAATCGGATCCCACTCGAACTGGCGGCCGTTAACAGGAAAGCGCGTGGGATTGATTCGTAAACGGACTCAGGCTCAACACAAAGCCAAGAACGGCAATGACATTGACTCTCCAATCCAATAAGACCCCAACTAAGCGCGGTGATAGAGGGCGTGAACAGCCCATGTCTCGACGCCATCCGGACTTACATTGATCATCTTGAACTCAAGCTCGTCATGCAGGACTCCAATTTCGACAACCCAGCCCCAGTTCGGTTGTCCAGGGGCTCCATACGATCCAACCAATCGCACCCGATCCGATTGCATACCCGTGCCCTTAAGTGCCATCAGAGAGCTGCTTTGGTGCCACGAGTCGACCCAGCCGCCCGTCACTTCGTCTCTTGACGACATACCGGATAGCAAGAGGCTTCCTTCGTGTTGTTCGCCTTCAAATTCCCATGTATACGTGATATTGGCAAAGCTCTGGTGAGCGTCGGCGTCTACGCGAAGGCTTGAATCGGACTCCGATACGTTCTCGACGGTGGGGTCTTCTGAATAATTCAGCTTGGAGATGCCCTGCCAGACACCTTTTAGGATCGAAACTGTCGTGGGTATGGCCATTTTGCAGAATCTACCACGCTGTGCAGCAAAGATTTCACTCCAAGTGAAATCGTGACCCTATTGGAGTGGCTCAACAAGGGTTTTCCTATGGGAAGAAACGCTACGAGTACTTACGGAACTGGGATGGTTCTTGCTTTCTTTGCCGTCAGGTCCGCCAAAGGACAGGCGAGTGATATGTCTTCCAAACCAACGCAGAAATGCATAAGGAACGAAGACGCCAAGCAGTCCGATAATTAGGCCGAGAAGAACGGATTGGCTTAAAGGCAGAAGAGCAACCGAACGCACGTATAACACAGGGGTAAAGATGACTCCAGAAAAGAAGGCTTTCGACGGCGAAACAGATAAACGAAGGTGAGCAGCGCCATTGCAAGGCCCAGGAGCCCTTACATGAATCTCAAATTGAATTCGAGTCCTACCCGTTACCGTACGCAAGGTTCTCGTTTAGGGTTTAGAACGAAAAAGGGCGTCCGTAAGACTAGGATTGCTTCAACTGCGCGCGATCAGATACCCAAAGCTCGGATAGAGAATAGGCCTGAAACATGACCTGGCAAGTATCGATGCCACGATTGACCCCGACAGCGCCCAGACCGAATCAATGCTGTTGAATGGACTGGTCGGTCGAGGACTCAGATTTCTCGACTTCTACGGACGTGTAGGTCAAATTCTGCCATTGGATCTCCGACGCCGGAGTGGTGGGCGATTCAGACACGGCGAGAACCTCAATGTCCGTAGTCCGAACCGACATGTATTGCTTGACACTGCCGTCTTCCAGAGCGGTAATTATCTGGGCAATCCCCCCCTCGAGGGTACGGGTTGGCGAAAAACCCAACTCGTCGTGGATTCGCGAGAGAATTACCGTACTCGTCGTTCCTTCCTTATCTTCGGTTGCAATGACAAATTCGGCGTTCGGCGCTTGTTTCTTGATGAGATCGGCGATTTCACGCACGCTACGGACCTGATCTTCGGCGCCGATGTTATAAATCTGTCCATTCACAATACTGGGCGGAGCATCCAAGACGGCGATAATCGAGGCGGCCGCGTCCTCCACATGCAGAAAGGGCCGGGGACCGGTTTCGACTGCCGAAACACGTCCGTTCATTATCGCTCTCGCGGTGAGCGAGTTAACGGTTGGGAACGGCTTTATACGCCCAGCCGAATCGTGCAAGTCGCCGAACCACTGGGTTGCGCTGGCATGCCCATACAGGTCTCCCAGTTGAAGAAGCGTAATGGTGAACGCGTCGTCGGCAAGCTCGTGCAACTCCTGTTCCAGCCCGGAATTGTCTTTCTCCCCCGGCTGGCACGACCCTACGAACACAAACCTCTTTACGCCGAGTTCCTTCGCGGTTTTGGCATACACCTTGCCATCGGACAGCGCTTCAGAGTCGGTTGCCAGATGCTCTAGCCCGCCATCTGGAATATAGATGACGATATCGACGCCTTCCATGGAGGTTGCCACATCGTCCGACTGGTGGCTCGTCAAACCCGGGTCGTCGGCCCGGTATCCCAATGTGTTGGCAATTTCGCGTATTCGATCCGCCGTCTTCGGGCTAACTCGCAACTTATCGGTGGCGCCGCTCAAAACTTCGGTTACCGAGCCCAAGCTGACTCCGGATTTCTTGGCGACCTCGGCGATGGATATACCTCGACTTACATTGGGGTGAAGCATTTCCACGACGGCTGACCCGCTCTCCTTTGGATCTAGCTGGCGGACTCGTTTCCCGCTGTTGACGAGCCTAGGCAGCAACGCGGAACCTAAATGTCCTGCTCCGCCAATGACCAGAACGGTGGAGACTTCCTGGCCGTGGACCATACTCTCAATCGCTTTTTGACCTTGCTCGAGAGACTTCGCGATCGTTGCCGGAAATACTTCGCGCGAGAATTTAGCAAGTCTGGACTGGATCGAGCTCGCTATTCTAGAAAGGTCGCTTTCGCGGTCGTTTTCGGCCTTTGGCCTCTCCGAAATCAAGACTTCAAGTTGGTTTGCCTGGGAGGTCTCGATTTCTGTCGGCGACAAGTACTTCATGGCAATGCTGGACAGCGCATCCTCAAACGAACCTTCGAAGACAACGATCTGCTCGGAGAACGATAAGGATAATGCCTGATCCTTCATGGCGGTTGGAATCGGCTGGGTCGTCTCCCCTCGATCGTGGGCGCTCGCCATTGCCGCAACCAAGTGAGTTAGGTCCTGACAAATGCCTCTGACTCTTTCCGCAGCGTCTGCGCCAAATGCGGCTTCGATCCGCTGCATCGAATCGGTCACGATGATTCCTGCCTTGTGTTCGCTGATTCCCTCGCCAACAACTGCGACGTTGAGCCACTCACCCAATTCGGGAGCTGGGCTAAAACGGACGGCGTAGAATGCGGAGAAGCTCATCGTGTCCTTGTGGCGATTATATTGTACTGACGACCTGGCCGCAAACCATGTTGCGCTCTTGGGCCAGGTAGTCGATGTACTCCACTACAAGTCCCATGTGGTCCTGAAGCTGTTGCGGAAGATGTTTCAGGCCTATATTTGCGTACCACCGATTCTTATGCACCTTTTCAATCATCTCGGATAATACTCGCCCAGCTAACTCAGCGGAACTGATGTAATCCTTGCATAGATGAGCCGAAGCACGGTCGCTCATCCCCCCGCCAAAAAAGAAACGGTCGAAGTTCTTGGGCGATGTCTTGGGAGACAGAAGCGCGCTTCCGAAGTCGTAGGCGAACAGCTTGCGTTTGTTGTGTCCGCAATTGGGGTTGTAAGGGGTTCGATCTGCGTTGATAAAGAGCATGTCGAAGCAGAAGAGGCGCATCAAGTCTTCGGGATCCATCGCGCAGAGAGTCGAAGGGTAGACGATGGCATCGATCGGGCATACCCGGGAGGCGAAGCCAAAGGGAGACGCGACGGCAATGCCATGCCGCTCAATCAGATGGAGTTGCACACTGGGTGAGACCTCTACGATATAGCTGTCCGGAACCTGAACGCCCGCAACTTGCGCGGCTTGGCTTCCCACCCACTCGTTGATGACCGATTCCACAGGGGCCATGTTCTTCCGAGTCGGGAATTTACAAATAGCGGAGAACCGGCTCCCATCGGACAAAGCGATGTCCATGTAGGTCGGCTGCATTGAGCCTTGTCTGACTCGTTCTCCGACAGACACGACTTTTGCACGTTGCAGGTTCACGTACCATTCATACCACAAGAGGCCCTCATCTGCGATTTTCTTATGGGTTCGACCTGACGACCATTCGGCCAAAGGACCGAAGCCATATCGGACGATCGATTCAGAGCTTGATTTCGATGAGCCCACTATCTGATATCGCGACTACCTTCGATTTGCAGACGCCTACGTCTCGAATGGCCCGATTATTGAGCACATATTTCTTAATGAGGGCGCCGCCCTTAAGGATGAGCAGAGAGCGTTCTTTTTCGAAGACCGCGACCTTTGAATCGTTGCCGATCCAGAATCGCGTGCAACCATTGGGCCCGAGAGTCGAAACATGGGCGCCAACTGTGAGCGGCTGCTTGAATGCTTGACCCACTTGCGCATCCCAATAATATAGGCTTTCGCAATCCCTTGATACTCGAATCATTGTCGCGCCCCGGGGTAGCTGAAGAATCAAGTTATGCTCAAATTTGGGGCCGGTGAGAACAAGAATCTCATTGCCATGCGCAACATTTTTCGCCACCACCTTACTTGCCGTACATTGGAGAGGCTTCAAGTATTCGGTGTTGTCCGTCCTACGCATCCCGACGATGGGAGGCCGCAGGTTAGACAAGATCCCTTCTGCCTTGGGACTGTCCTTGTCAGGGCTGCCGTCGTCGTCAATCTTAACCACCGTCGTCGTATAGGCGAGATTGAATTCTGGACAGACCCAGGACGATATAGGTGACCGGCCGGGGAACCGAACTCGGATCAGTCTCTCAATGCCTGAAGTATCCACAGGTGTCGCGGAATCGGAACGCGGCAGGACTTCAAACCAGCCATAGTAGCCTTGAATGAGGGCCTTGTCGGCGGCGTCTCCTTCGCACTCGACGCCGATCAACAGTTGACCGATCTCAATGGTCGCCGCCTCATTATTGGAGTGTCGTATGATGTGGGTCTCATCATCTCTCCAAGTGTAGAAAACATCCGATGATGCATTGGAAGCAACATGCCAATGTCCCGGTGAGGAAACCTGAATTCGTATAGCAAATGCGAACAGCGATGCAAGAAACAACGGCACCAAAGTCACCCCCCAAAAGACTCTACCGCGTTCAGCACGGATTTCGCGACGGACTGGTCGCCCGCCAGGTCATTGACGACCCACTCGATTCCCTGTTTAAGGATCATCTCTTGGAGCAGAACGGCCGAGGGATCGGATACCGGATCGAACCTTAGCGCCGCGGCTGCCCCTGTCGCGAGATAAGACGGGTCGACATCACTTTCCAAGCACATTCGGATCGCGCCCATGAAGCGATCGTGAGTGCTGAGTTTTCGCATCGGATCGGCGGCGACTCGCAAGACCTGATCACCCAAAGCCCGGTTGCCAAATCGATGAATCAGATCGGTAACATGGTCCGTGAGGTCGTCCAATACGAGGCCATGCCGTCGTGACAGCGCCAAAGCGGAGTCCAACATCGCCTGTTTCACGATCACTTGAATTTCTGGAACCTCCATCGACTGCCACACGAATTCATTTCCAGCCAAGTATCCAAGGTAGGCGGCAGTAGCATGACCCAGGTTATGAATGAAGAGCTTGCGTTCAACGTAGGCCTCGAACGGCGAGATCGGCTTAAGCTGGTGAATCGGCGGAATCGGACCTCGAAATGCGTCCGCATCGACGGGCAGCTCGCAATAAGCTTCGACCGCCACCCATAGCGGGTCTTCCGCTCGTTTCGCTGGTGGGACAATGGGCACCATACGTCCAATGCTGGCCTCTACGAAACCAACCTGCGAGTCAAGGGCAAGATGCCACTGGGCCGGTAAGAATCCGCGGACATGCTCTCGGAGAAACGATCCGGCATGAAGCAGGTTCTCGCAAACGATGAAATCTAGAGGGTGGCCGCCCCGAGCAAACCGCATTTCCAACCCACAGGCAAGGGCCTCTGCGATCTTTGGCAGCGCATGGACGCCGACAGCGGTTGAAGCAACATCGGCCTCTGCGACCGCAAGAGCGACCCCACTTAGATCGGAGGCCAAAACGGCAGACACTCGTTCGACCCAAATTGATCGAGAATCTTCTTCTGCGATCCGAATCTGGTAACGACCTTGCTCGTTAAGCGCATCGACAACGCTTGGCACTGCCTCCACGAAGGTCGTCTCATATCCCGACTCGGAATAAAGCTGACCAAGGAACCCGCGACCGATGTTGCCTGCGCCAAAATGAACCGCTTTCATATCGTAAGAAGTGTCTATAATTTGATGGCCGCTTTCACGGCGCGTCGTTACATCAAGTCATCTTACTCCTGATTCCAGAGGCGGTGGAATTGGTCGCCACCGGCAATGAAATCCGAACCTATTCTAAGTGGCCCGGAACTATCTACATAAGGTCTTGGCTCCCTGTGGAGCGAATGGGCTATCCCGTTTGGGAGGAGGTTCGGACCCAACTGCAATTCCTGCCTGATGCAGCGTATGCTGAACGAGGTTGTTTCAGAGATGGGATCACAGTGAGGTTGGATTGGGTTTAGCGTTGCCTGTCTTGGCATCTTAAGTCCCGGAATTCTAGAACTCTATCAGATGTACCGAGACCAATCTCCATCAGCCCTGGAGGCACACAACCTCAAACACGAACGATTCGCCGCGAATTACCACCAAGGTGGTTTGACACAGCCTGAGGGTCCCGGAGATACGGCGCCTGACTCACCCATTTACAATGGCCGGCATGTCCCCAAGATCCAATTATCCGATGGCAAAACACTTTGGCTATGGTATTTCTTGACCGATGCCGGACGGGTGGCCAACGTCGAAGTGCTCGTAACCCGATTATTTCAGGTAGCACGTCCGCGAGGGGCCGATGCGTCACCCACAGGTGACCGGCTATCGTGGGCAACTACTTTGTAGAATTCGATGGAAATGTCGAAATCTCGAAGCCAAGCGCTGATTCTCCCGCGTTTCTTGAGGGTGTCTAGATGTGGCTCGTCTAGTGATGGTCATGCTCACTTAGGTTTCGGGGATTGTCGGCAGGCTATCAATAATCTAGACAGCCGTCCTTGTGCTTCGAATCCTGTAGAATCCTCCGAACATAATGGCGTTCTTACGAGATCGAAGGTTCATTGTCGGCGGCAAGCCTGTGCTTGTGCTTTCCGGTGAAGTGCACTATTTCAGACTGGCGAGGGGAGAATGGGCTGACCGGGTTCGGAAGGCGCGCGAGGCCGGATGTAACGCGGTCGCCAGCTACATCCCCTGGATGTTCCACGAGGAAGCAGAACGCCAGGTCGATCTAACCGGTGGAAGACGCAAAGAGCACGATCTCGGGGCGTTTATCGATTTATGCAATTCGGAAGGACTATGGTTTATCGCACGGCCCGGACCTTTCGTGATGGGCGAGGTCAAGAACGAGGGCATCCCAGATTGGATTTATACCAAGTGCCCAAACGCGATCCCGATTACGTGGGCGGGGAAAAGGGCCACCAGTAAGACTCTCAGCTACTTGGATCCGACATTCCTATCTTATGCGAAACGCTGGTACGCGGCAGTGGGAGCGATTCTAAGATCTCGCCTGGAGCCAACGGGTGGAAACGTAATCGCCATGCAGTTGGACAATGAGATCGGGATGCTGCAATGCTGGACGGAAGAGGCCGACCTGAGCGACGACGTGCTCTGCGACTTTGCGGCATGGGTTCAGGCGAGGCGCCCCCATGATGCGATCCTTAAAGACTACGGAGTGGATATCGGAGATCCCTTTGCGAGGGCCAAGCTTCTTCGGGCGGGAAGCTTTCCCGGTTGCCTCTGCTTTCATTCCGACTACACCGAATTCACCCGAGATCGCTTCGCCCGGTATGCCTCGAAGCTGCGCGAATTTGCCGAGGATGCTGGCATCCACGGAATCCCGTTTCTCCTGAATATCCATGGAAGCGGAGGCGGACGAGCGACCACGTTTCCGATCGGGATAAGCCAAACCTTTCGCGCTTACACTCAAGCGGAAGGATTCTGGGGATCTTCCGACCATTATCTCGGCGAATTGACCCGTGGAAACGTCCAGGACCTGTACTTTCTCAACGCATTCATGGCAAGCGTCAACCGGCCGGAACAACCCCTTTCGTCGGTGGAGTTTGAGGCCGGAACGGGTGATTACGGCGAGAACGGCGCCGTTCGCCAATCCGGCGCCGCAACCGACTTCAAGGCTCGCTTGAGCGTCATGCAGGGCAATCGGCTGCTGAACCACTACCTTCTTGCCGGGGGACGCAATCCGATGCTCGATCATCCCAAAAGCGATGGCAACGGCCGCTTGGGTACGACCGGAGAGCGGCACGGATTTGCCGCGCCGATCGACCCCGAAGGACGCCTTGACCCTATCTACTTTGCACTGAAGGACACCAATCAAACCCTGAATGCGGTAGGGCATATGCTTGCCGGTATGCAGGAAGAGCACGACCGTGTGGCGATCGGTTTTGTGCCCGATTACTATTCCACCGATGTCAAGCCATCTGGACCGATGCGCGACTTAGCCTCCAAGCTCGAATCGGCACGTGGTCCCCTCGAATCGCTGGTTCGAGCGATGCTTGCATGCGGACTAAGCTTTCCGGCGGTGAACCTCCAAGCGAAGATCCCCCATACGACCAGGACGATCGCGCTCGCGACATCGGAGTGCCTGCATGCTAGCGTTCAACAGTCGCTGTTGGACTTTGTCGACCAAGGAGGAAACCTGCTCCTCTACGGCGATATTCCGGCCGAAGATCTCGAAGGCAATCCCACAAGCCTGCTCTTGGACGCTTTGGGAATCGTCCGGCATCCGGCCGTGTTTGGCAGTTCGGACTTCTTCCCGTCGCTCCAAGGGGTGGGTTGGGCGGCCCATGAACCGGAGATTCGGGTTTGGAAGGCTCCGACTTTCGAAGTCAAAGGAGGCAGGACCTTCTTGCGTCTTGCTCAATCGGCTCGGTCAACGGGAGCCATCATGGATCGCGGCAAGGGGCGAGTTGTCATCATCACCGTCGAACTACCGCTCCGTCTCTCGCTGTGGCGTGGCATATTCGACCAAGTGAACGTACGCGCTGCTGTTAGCCATGATTCTGCCGATGGCGGAGTCATCTTGAGCCGAGTGCGGGATGAGACCGGCCAGCGGTTCATCAGCCTGATAAACCTCGACCAAGAGGACAAGGAGCTCTTCATCAGAGAAGGGAATCAGGCTCTCTTTACGGAACGAATCTTCTTGCCCGGACGCCGGGCAAAGCTCTTGCCGATTAACGTGAGAATCGCCGGCTTTCAACTCCTTTGGTCGACCGCCGAGATCACAGAGACAAAGCCAAACGCAATCTCGGTGAGGCAAAGTTCTTCTCCGGAACGGGTGGCAATTCAGGGCGAGGTTCGGTTTGATCGGTCGAAAGCGAGGCTGTTTCGACACGACGATGACGTCAGCATCCTCGAGATATTCGCGGGCCGCTCAAGCGTTTGGCTTCACAAAGGCTGAGCCAGGGCCACTACGTTGTGGTCGGAGGGCGTCCCTTAACCGAATGTCTGGACAAGCTTGGATCCAGCACGAAGAACAACCGGTTCCTTGAATCGAGTTGCCGTATGGGGCGCGCCGGTTTCCGTTGCGATCTCGATAGGTCTTCCATCAATCGCTACCGTGACGCCGCTGCGAGTGGAACGGTGTCGGATCTCCTGGATTTCCAACGAACCGGTGCGACATTCCAGCTCGATACGCTTACTAGTTTGGGCCAGAACTCCATACGCACCTGGCACGAACCAGGGCGCCACCAGTCCAGCGACCTTTGGGTCAAGGGTAATGGCCCGGTTTGGCGAATCCAAGCGTAAGCCGGTTAGGGCCAAGAGAGTCGTCCAACTGGACATTGCGCGGAAATAGTGGTCTCCGCATTCCACATGGTTCCAGCGACGGCCCGATCGAATGTACCGTTCATGAACCGAATGAATGACCGACAATCCTTCGGCTACCATTCCCATTTCGATCATCAGGGAAGAGTTCGCATATTCGATGCCCGTCCAGTTTCCAGCGGCTTGGAAGTTCTGATGAGTCTTGAACCGCTTCTTCTTGCCTTCCGGGTAACTCGCGTTTCTTAATCCAAGGTCGGGGGTGAAATTGTGCTGGTACACGGATTTCAGCGCGGTCTGGATCGCTTCGGGCGAAACAGAATGAGGCAACCCCATCAACCCGGTGTACCATTCTCCGCTAAGTTGATCGCTCATACAGCATTCGTCGACGCCGTTGGCACTTACCCAGAGATTGAAGTACTCGCCGTTCCAAAGCCTTGCCATGAAGCTCTTGCTCGCCTTAGCATGCAAGTCTCGCCAATCGGCCTCTTGCGCCGCTTCTCCAAGATCTTGAGCAAGTCGAATACCTGCGGTAAGGGCTCCGAGCCAGAGGCTGCAGATATAGGCTGGAGAGCCTTCCAGATCCCATTGGTCATACGTATTTCTCCGGGTGTCGCTATCCGGTATGCCATGCCCTTCGGAGTCCAGTCGCTGAGTGCTCTGCATCGCCTTCAGAACTTTGGGCCAATTGTCCTTCGCGAATTGCCTGTTGCCGGTCCAAAGGTAGTCCCGGCAAACCATCATGACGTACTGAGGGTTCATATCCACCCGGTCGAATCCGTCGTCTACATGAAGCAGGTCTGGTGAGAAAAAGTGTGGAATCCGGCCATCCGCTCTTTGGTAATTCGCTCCCATTTTCACCTGTTGCATTTGGAGTTCAGGGAACAGGGCGATGATGGGGAAGGAGCCCTGATACGTGATATCGGTCGTATGAAGACCGCAACATCCGAGGCCCTCCCATATTGCGAAACGGCCGTCCTTGCACCACCAACTCGACTTTATCAGGGTGCTCAACTGGGCGCCCCATGCAAAAGAGATCGCGGGATCGACGTTAGTCGTCAAAATGGTCTCAGCAAAACTCACGGTTTGCTTTCGGTGGTCGGTTTGGTTGTCCACCAGGAATCGGTTCACTTCGGCGGCATCCCTGAACCAATGTTCGTATTGGTGACCGAGGTTCGGTCCGAGCGCGCTAAAGTGATTTGGGAAGTACCAAGAGACCACGAATCGAACTTCACTTTCCTCGCCAGGTTGGAGATGAACGGTAGATTCCAACGCGCAGTCTCCCCAAGTGGACCGCTCTCGCTTCTTCCCGCTGAATCGGTTAAGTCGATCTCGCGCCTCTTTCATGAGATTGGCAAGTCCTTCCTTGGAGTCCAACGCGCCAGGTTCGATGAGTTCGATGCGAGCTATGAATTCGTGGAAAAAGGCGTCTTTCTCCAACCTTGTACGCAGGTCCCGGAGAGTTGCAAGCCCCAGACCCTCAATCTCCGCGTCTGTCGCTTCGACGAGAAGATCGTCCAGCGAATGAGAAGCCGGTAGGGAAGGCAGCACCCCATCTCGCTGATAGGCGTGCAAGTATGAGTAATGGGCGGTTCCGTACCCGCGAGAGCCACCCCAATCGCCGTTGCCTACATATGCTTGATAGGCGCCGCTGATCCAGCTAGCTTGGCCACCGGTCACAGAGAATGCCATGCTGCCGTGCAGGGATTTTCGACCATCCGTTGCCCCGGTTGTCAAGTGGATCGATGTTGTTTTGGCTGATACGGTGAGTTCGTTCTTAAGCTCTCTGCGGGATGCGCCAATCGCCAACGGGTTCTGTAGTGCGCCCATCAGGGAGACGGTGACTGGCTTCTTGCTCGTATTACGCACCTTGAAAGCCATCGTGAATCCTGGTGTTCCGCTCGTGCGAGAATCTCCGGGAATGATTGGCGCGAAGGCAATTCCGGTTACCGCAACAGGGAGACTGCTGTCTTCATACTCCAATGTCGCAAATGGGAATTTTCCGTCAAAGGAGATGCCTTGCACGGGAAGCGCATAGACGACGGAATACAAGTCGTTTTGGTCCTCTCGAGTTCCTAATCGGCGAAGCTGAGGATGGTGGTCTGCTTGCTCGCAGCGCAGGAAAAACTGAAGGCTAGAGGCATCGACGTCTGGGCCAGGTCCGGTTTCTGAATGAGGTTGCTCCGGTGACCAGGCTCCCATATTGAAAATGAGCCAATCCGCAAAATACCCGTCTGGGCGAATCTCAATCGATCCGGCTCCGATCCCTCCCAGCGGAACTCCGCTGACATGATTGACGCCGGCTCGAAACGACGTCAATGAGCGGTCTTTGACGCCCCTTGCCGGGTTGTTCTGCGATGCCGGTGTTGAAACGGCCTCAGCTAGAACCTCGCGTGCCATGAGAGCGCCTCCAATGGCGGTCATTCCTGCCCCTTTCAGAAAACTGCGTCGATTAATTGAGTCCGGCATCGGTCAACGTTTTACCGCAATACGATCTTGAACTGGACGTTTGCTTTTTGTCGTGGTTTGAGGTCAACCTCTCGGGATGCAACGACAAGCACGCGCAGTCATCATCGGCAGCGGCATTTCTGGCTGAAGTATCGCCTACCATCTGACAAGGCTTGGCTGGAAAGACGTCGTCATGTTGGAACAGGGAGCGCTCATCAGCGGGACGACTTCGCATGCCCCTGGCTTGGTAGGACAGTTGCGGTCCAATGTCAGCCTGGTCGAGATGTTGAAGTACAGCGTCGAGCTTTATCGCACATTGGAAGTGGAAGGCGAGCCCGGTTTCTTTGAGGTCGGAAGTCTGCGAGTGGCTTCGTCCAAGTCGCGGATGGGGGAATTGGAACGACAACGGGCCCATGCGGAGCGGATCGGGCTTTCCACCGAGTTGGTGACCCCAAAAGAGGCGCAGGAACTTTTCCCGCTGATGGACATTACTGGAGTTGAGGGCGCCCTTCTTGTACCGTCCGACGGCTCGGCACGAGCGCCGATTCTAGCCGAAGCGATGCGCCTGTCCGCTGAATCGGAGGGTGTCCAAGTCATTCCAGATTCGCGCGTGACGGCGATTGACGTACGGAACGATCGAGTTCATGCGATTCAAACGAAGTTGGGCACGATCGAAACCGAAGTCGTGATTGCAGCCACTGGCATCTGGTCCCCTCAGCTTGCCGCATTGGCCGGGGTCTCCATACCTCTACAGCCGATGCAACACCAAGTCATTTGGACAGAGCCTCTTCCGGAGCTCTTAGTGGATAAGCCAATGGCCAACATGCGCGACCCGGACAACCTTGTTTACTTTCGGCAGGATGGACATAGCCTGGTCATGGGTGGCTACGAACTTGATCCAAGACCATTTTCAGCGGCCGATATTCCAGACACTGAAAACCCGACCCGTCTAGAGTTTCATTCCGCACATTTTGAGTCTTTGATGCAAGCGGCGTCCGTTCGGGTTCCCAGATTGAGAGAAGCAACGTTAGGGAAGAAACTAAACGGTATCGAGTCGTTCACCCCAGACGGCGAGTTCATCCTCGGGGAAGCACCCGAGATTGGAGGTTTCTGGACTGCGTGTGGATTCTGTGCCCACGGCGTTTCAGGTGCGGGCGGAGTTGGAAAGGTGCTTGCGGAGTGGATTGTCGAAGGCAAGCCAAGTCTCGACGCCTCCTCTATGGATATTCGCCGCTTCGGAGGCAAGCCAATGGACGCGGGGGAGTTACGCAACCGAACGCATGAAATATATCGCGACTACTATTCGAGAATTGGATATTAAAATGAAAAGCAAATGAAACGCGTCCTTATCCTCTCGTTGATTGGAGCCGTATTGGTGGCGGGATGTGATTCGGGTCCGGATGTCCCGCCTCTAACCGATGCTCCGACGCCGTATCAACTGTACATTCAGTCGATGAGAGAGAAGTACCACGGCGATCCTACCAAGCTCACGCCTGAAGAGCGCAAGACGATGGATCGATACACCTTCCACCACACCGATGCAGCCATGCGGTACCAGCCGAAGCCCAGGCCCAAGAAGAAAGTCAAGAGTTGAACTCGCCTCTAGAAGTCGATTTATTCGAAACTCTCTTAATTGCCTTTCGCCTAACCGAGTTCTAAAGAGATGCGATGAACTGTGCTTGCAGCCGGGGATGCGTATTCAGCGGAACTCGCGTGGAGTCGACGATCCCGGGCTGTCGTGATACCGATGTCAAATGAGTTATGGCCATCAAACTAAGGGCTCCTGCGCTTCAACCTCAAGGCCAATTACCCGGCTCCCAGGTTCACCGAGTAGAACCTTTGTTCAAATCCACATCTCAATTCAGGTCGATTGACAGCCAAGGTGAGTCACTTCAGTCCAATTTAGTCGACGGACCGACGGTTGAGATGCCGCTCAAAGGCACAGAATCGAGGCTTGATATCGACTGCTTGAAGTGTAGGATTTTCCAAATCCCAACTGGTGAATTGCAGGTCCCATTCGTCTGGATAGGGGCTTGCAAAAGCGCTTTGTCTTTTTAACGATACTCGTGTAATATGGGCTGAGCCATGCGTGGGAACATGGAATTGAAAGCCCTTCACAGAGCTTTGTTTTGTCGGTGGGCTTTAGAACCGTTCTGTTTGAACCCAAATGAATGACGACTCGCACCCCATTGTCCCTAAGCGGTGTTCGTCGAATCCACGGGTGGCGGCTACATGTCCCAAGAAGGAATAAGCGATCATGCCATATGAACCACTGCCGACAAGAGAGTTTCCGAATCTGCGCCGACCAATAGCCTTGATCGTAGACGATCCGGCTCCCTGTATCAACCCGCTTTGGTATTTCCGCCATCAAGTCGACAATCAGGAGGAACCGGTCGAGGTGCGAACGATTCCGCTCGACTTCATGGAAGAATGGTGCGCATGGATTGAACGGGTGGGTATCCGGGGCGACTTCACCATCTTGCCCTATCCTGCCGGCCTTGGGCGTATCGACGTCGGCTTAGAAGGGTACGACACAGAAGAGGTGCGCGCCTGGCTCGACCTGGCCCGCCGGTTTGTCGCTCCTCAGTTCGATATCCATTGCGAGTTGCTCACTCACACCAATGCCCTGGACCTTGAAACTGGAACTCTGTTGCCCCTAAGCGAGCACGGCTGGACGGAGTTGCAAGACGAGGCGACTCTCACCGATTATTTTGCGCAGGCGATGCAGATCCTGAAAGATTCTGGCCTGCCCAACCATGGGCTGACCCAGCCCTGCACTTACCTCGGCGATGAATCAATGTACGCCCGGGCGATCCTTGCGGCGGAGAAACGGGTCAATGGCCGCACGGTCACTCACAACCTGTTACACATGGATTCGACTGCCCGAAACGTGCCTCCACGGATTACTCATTGCGACGCCAGCGCAGGCGAGGCCGTGATCAGCGTTTGGGCCGCGACCGGCGACTATATCTGGGGGACCCAGGAGCACGGAAGCCCACGAGCCAGTTTGTCGCCAGAAGAGATTGCGGATCTCTATCTCACCGCAGATGGTTCGTCCGGTCGCCTTGCCGACCTCATGCGGGGCGTCGCACCGATCGTTTTGATCACCCACTGGCAGTCGCTGTACTCGAACGGCACCCGACTTGGACTGCGCACCTATCGGGAGGTCGTTCGTCGCATCGAAGCCCTGTGGGGGCGCCAAGTGGAATGGTGCAAGCTCTCTGAATTCACCGAGCGGTTTCTGGTGGCCCAAACGGCGCGGATTGACACGGAAGCGACACGGAGCCAAGTACGGGCCACCATCACGAGTCCCTTTGCGACGGATGTGTTTACGTTCTCCATTCCGATGCCGTGGCCCCTGTTCCATCACCCAACCGTCCTGCTCGATGGAGAAGTTCTCTCTACGGCTTCGTCGGCTGATAAGTTGAGCGCCGGCAGTTGGTGGATGGATGGCTCGGTCGTTACGGTCAGCATGGCGGTCGAACGCAACGTAGCCCGTGAACTAGTTATTACGCCTAATGGAGATCCGGGACTCCGATAGAGACACCGGCTTAGCCGTGTCAGTACATACTGGGACCTAGCCATGCCATCCGGACAGCGCCGACCAAACATCTTACTGATTACGACCGACCAGCAGCACTGGAATACTCTGGGCGTTATCAACCCCAAAATCTCCACCCCAAACCTCGACCGGCTATGCCAAGAAGGCACGCGATTCTCACGGGCCTACTGCAATAGTCTGGTCTGTTCGCCATCCCGGGCAACCGTCATCACGGGGCAGTATCCTTCTTGGCACGGCTGCTGGACGATTGGAGTCAAGCTTCCGGAAGACGTCCCGACCGTGGGTGACGCGATGCAGGCGGCGGGTTACGATACCGTTTTGATTGGCAAGGCCCATTTTCAGCCGTTGGCTTCCGATCCGGTCGGTGGACAGGAGTCGCTGGAGTGCCAGCCAACTCTTCGCGACTTGGATTTCTGGCGCGACTTCAACGGTCCCTGGTACGGGTTCCGTCACATTGAACTTGCTCGAAATCACGCCGATGAGAGCCACGTCGGGCAGCACTACGCGCTTTGGCTGGAAGAAAAGGGACTGACGAATTGGCGCGACTATTTCGTAGCCTGGCCACCTGAAGAAAATGTTCCTGAGCGTCTGCATCGTTGGGACCTGCCCCAAGAGTTTCACTACACGACCTGGACTGCCGAGAGGAGCATCGCGGCTATCGAAAGGAGCGTGGTCGATCAGAGGCCGTTCTTCCTATGGACCTCCTTCCACGATCCCCATCCGCCCTACCTCGTGCCTCAACCCTGGGACACCCACTACGATCCGTCGGAGATGGAACCGGGAACCTTGGTCCCCGGGGAGTTGGACCGGATGCCGCCCCACTTCGCTCTCACTCAGCAAAGCCGTCCAGACTTCTCAGCATGGCGCGAATCTCGATGGGTAAATCACGGCTTCCACAGTCATCTGATCGAGGACCATGACCTGCGTAAAAACATGGCAGTCTATTACGGAATGGTCTCATTCATCGACGAGCAAATCGGTCGTATCCTGGATCGTCTCGATGACCTCGGCCTGGCTGAGGAAACCTTGATCGTTTTTACCACCGACCACGGTCACTTTCTCGGCCAGCATGGCCTGACTGCAAAGGGAGCGTTTCACTACGAGGACCTGCTCAAATTGCCGTTTATCGTCCGCTGGCCCGGCCGCGTCCCCGCCGGAGCCGAGAGCAAGTCGATGCAAAGCCTGGTCGATTTGGCTCCCACCTTCCTGACTGCGTGCTGCATACCGGTTCCCGGTGCAATGCAAGGGGTGAACCAGTTGGATGTATGGCAAGCCGAGTCAGCATCTGCCCGGGACATCGTGGTGACCGAGTTTCGCCACCAGCCCACGAAAGTCCACCTAAGGACGTACATCTCAGAGCGCTATAAGATAACCGTCTACCGGGACCATGAATATGGCGAACTCTTCGATCTGCAACTCGATCCCGAGGAGCGCATCAATCTGTGGGACGATCCCGATAGCGCCCGCCTCCGGGCCGAGATGCTCCACCAGAGTCTCAACGCCGAAATCGCACGCGAGCCGATGCGCCTTCCGCGCATCGCCAACGCTTAACGATCATCGGTCTAGCAAGGAATGGTTCCAATCTTCTGGCCGAGACTGGGCTATCCTTGTCTTTGCAGCCGTAACGGAATGGCAGATTGCAAGACGCAACCAACGACATGCCTTACCAGTTGTTCTGATCGTCGGTCGACGCGCAAGCGGTTTCAAGCTGTTACTCGATAAATCCTCTTCCTCGTCGGTGATTTTGTCGAGTTTCGCCGCGACCTTGTCCAGGAAGTCAATCTCCATCGTCAAAATATCCATGAATTCGACGAAGGACCAGTAGCCGTAGCGTTTGGATCCATCTATAGCCCGAATTGGCTATGAGTGGATCTAAAGTCTGATGGACCCTGTGGACAGTCCTTTCTCTTCCGGCGCAGGGGCGGCTCCGCCTGAGCTTGCTGGAGGGACCGAGATCCTTGAGCAGGCGAGGATTTTATTCGGTCGAGTCAAGGAGAGCAGGCCGGAGAAGAGCATTATCATGACCGGTCTGCGAGGGGTCGGGAAGACGGTGTTGCTAAACGAGGTCAAAAGGCTCGCGGCCGATTAGTCGTTTAGCGAACTCTATCATTGAAGCGCCCGAAGACAAGAGCCTTGCCGACATGCTTGTTCCGCCGCTAAGGGCGCTTAGGCTCGCTTCTTCTATGACCTCTTGTCTGCGGGATGGCAGGTCTTGCGGCTGACTGCGTTTACAAAGCGGGACAGGGCTCCAAAATAAGGGCTCAGCTTGTCAGAAGTGACTCGGCAATAAATCGTGGCGAATGCGTCGCAACTGTCGGCTCTGGCAGAAGCCAGGACTGGCCTGCCTTTGGCCGCTAACATGACGTCGCGGGCAGATCACGGTAAGTGGGTACCTGGGATACCTGTATGAAACTGAGTTTGGTCTCGGCAATAGTGGGAAACTTGGCTTTAAGGTTGCGTCGAGACTCGTCCATTACGTATTCGTCTGCAACCACGTCGTCACCCGAATCGGCCAAGATTTGGAGAAGCCTCTGTTCCGCTCTGTCCGACTTCATGGCCGAGACGCTGGCATTGCCATCCAAATGAATCCGCACGCGTTATGCCGCACCGGGTATCCCTAGCATTGCGTCGAGATCGGCTTCGGCCTCATCAAATTCCTCGGTGCGTTCGTCGCTGTAGATTTCAATCGGTAATGTGACACATGGTCGAAGGAGGAGCCATTCGGATGTCTTTTCAGCCATTCGTTGATTGTCTGCCTCGATACCCATCATTTCCTTATCGTTGAGGGCAAGGAAATGACTCGTCGATCCTAAACTGCGACAACGAATCAGATGGCTTTCAGCACAACAGTAATTCTGCGTTCTTACGCTAACAACATGTTGCATCAGTCCGCGTTTAGTTCGGCAAAGGCGCCGAGCCAGGGTTCGTAGTTTCGCCATCGGTCGACTGAGCTGGTATAGACCGGTTGCCTGACTTGCCAGACGCTTGGGGTGACGACGGAACGTATGTTGGCTTCCGGTTTGAGGCACTGTTCGCTCCACGGGAGGCCGCAAAAGTCGACGAGCTCTCTCACCGTCAAGTTGGGATTTGTCACCAGCGCTTCGTATTCTACGGTGATCATCCTCTCTGGACCTAATACGGTTTCCCAATGCGCCATAAGACGTTGGTATGCCCGGTAGGCAAAGACAATGTTCTCACGGCTGTGGGCGAATTCGTTTGCAACTCGATTCGGCGTCATGTAGATCGAGAGACAGGTATCCATAGAATTTCTTTTTGTGTGGACGATCTTGGCGTTCGGAAATGCGGCTGCTATCATGCCCAAGACCCGGTAGTTTCCGGGCATTTTATCGGTAATGTGCTTTGCGGCAGGGAACAGGCGGCTTAATTCGTCGAAATATTGGGCTGCGAGGTTTCTCAACTGACTTAGATCCAACTTCTTGGTTCCAGGGCGCATGGCTTCACTGCTGTGGATGAGCCAAAAGGAACGTTCTCCCGCCGCATCTACTAAGGGATGGCTGGATAGAATCTGTTCGACCAAGGTTGTGCCCGAACGCATCATGCCTACGATAAAGATGGGACGGTCGGTTGACGGATCAGTCCGATTCACTTGCCCCAAAAACTCATCGGTAAAGGTCTCAATGGTCCAGTCGACGTAAGCCGTGAGCCGGTCTCGATCGAACTTTCCGTCGCCGAATTTGAGGCGGTAAGCGATCTTGTTGGCCTGATCGAAGTGCTCTATGGCAGCTCGGTATTCGCCCAAGTCATCGTAGGCCTTTCCCAAGCCGAAGTGGAGGAAGCTCTTTCCTCGGGGGTTTACGCGTTCAGAGCGAACAAGATTCTCCATGCTATGAAGGAACGGGCGGTAATCCTCCGTCACTTTGATGGCTCGCACCAACGAGCAGTATGCCAAGCCCTGTTCAGGATTCAGTGCGATAGACTTTCGATAGGCTGACTCTGCTTCCGCCGTTTTGCCGAGAGCCTGCTGTTGCATTCCCGCCAACACCAAGGCGGTGCTGTTCGTCGGCTCGGCGTCAAGGATCGCCCGGATTTGCTTTTGGGCGGAACTGGCAAGTCCGGCTTCGACCGAAGCTCCAGCCAATACCAGCTTGGCAACCGAGGATCCAGGGTCCTTTGCAAGCACTTGGTGGGCTAGTTTTGAGGCATCTTCGTAGCGATTTTGGCTTGCGGCTATCTGGGCCAATACCAGGAGCGTATCGAGAGAATGAGGAGCGAGGCGCCCAGCGCGAGCGTAAGCATCAAGAGCCTGATTCTCCCTCCCTTGAAGCCACAGCGTCTTTCCCAGCATTTCGTAGTTCTCCGCAACTCTGGGAGAGAGTTGGATCGCTCGCTCGAAACTACGTGTGGCGGCGGCGAAATCCTGGCAAGCCATTTGAGTCAGGGCCAAATTACTGTAGAGCTGACCCTCGCCCGCGCGAATTTCAATGGCTCTGTGCGCATGCCTAAGACTCTCTTCGTATTCATGCCTGGTTCGGTAAAGGACCGAAAGCCAAAAGTGGGCGTCGAAGCGATCGGGGACGCGTTCTGCAAGACCTTGGAGCCGCTGAATGGCGGAGTCGACCAATCCTGCTCTTGCCTCGATCGTCGCAAGCGTGAAATTACAGTCTTGATCATCTGGGAGAAGCGCTTGAGCCTGCCTGGCCAGAATCAAAGCATCGTCAATCCTTCTCTCCTTAAGGGCTTCACCTGCTCTTTGAAGGAGGGACGGGATACTTGTGGGCATTAGTATGGAATCCTTGGGCGCTTTTTCTGGTCCTCGCTTTTGACGATCTAAACCTGAAACTACCCTAACTCGCAGGAGACCTGAAGTTTCCGACGATAACGAGTCGTACCTCGAATCTGCCAGGCACATCGAATTCCAAGGCGCCCACACGGTCAGGAATTATCCCAAGCCAACAAAGCCATCACAGGGTGCGCCCCCTACACCCAATCGCAAGGCCGCGTTTCTTCCGCCGCTACCGCGCCCCACACTTTGCTGGCCCTAATTAGAAGCGCCCCTGTGCCTGCAGAATAGGCGATCCGGTCTCACGAACCTGTCGGCCAAAATGCTTTGATAGCGCGCCCACCGCCGCTTATCGGGATCGTCGTTCCCATAAGTTGACGCCATGGAGTCGCCTTCGCATGCCCGTCGGTACCTGCCCAGATGGTAATTCCAGTGGGCAAACCTTGCTGAGCCCACGCAGAGTAGTTTGGAGTCACTCCATCCGACAAGTAGGCGTTAAAGTAACCGACGCTCTGCCCGTCATTATCCCGTTTCCGGGCCATCGGTCCACAAATCACCGCATCACACTGATATGTGTTATCACAACTGCTCCAGAGAACATCAAAGTTGTCCGGGGTATCGTTACCGTTTCCAAAGTTGCTCAGACCGACCATTTCCCACATGAAGTCCCAATAACCGGATTGCGCCATCATGACCTGGTCGGACGGGTTTGCAATCGCGGTCGTGCTCAGTGAGGGAACGCTCCCATTGGCATATCCCCAAGCTGCGAAGTTATCGGGACCGCCGTTGGCTCCCGTATTACCCTGAGGCAGGTTGGCAACTCCTCCAATGCCATCGTAGTAGTACTTTTGCCCACCCGTAAAGGCCTGGCCAATCGGCTCGTTGCCCATGACCCAGTCACTTGGAGACGTCGAGATCGTGGCAGCCCGTTCCGGGGGCATGCCCCACAGGCCGTAAATTTGAAAGTCAAGCCCGCCCGTTTCGTCCGAAAGGACTTGGTCGATGCTAATCGGGCCGGTTGGGTCCAAGAGGATGCCCCACGACTTCATATACGGTTGAGCCAAGTACGAGAACGGGAACACCGCCCAGTCGCTGTCAAACTCAACGACCGGTGCAAAATAGTCGTCGTAGTCATTGCTGTACATGAGTTGGGCAAGCGCCAGTTGCTTGGCGCCGCTGATTGCAACGGTCCCCTTAGCCGCGCGCTTGGCTTGAGCAAAGACGGGGAACAGAATCGCGGCGAGAATTGCGATGATCGCAATAACAACCAATAACTCGATGAGCGTAAATGCTCGCTTAGATCCCTTTCTCATCATTCACCTACTAGTGGAGTACTTACTGGCACGCTTGTTTCCCAACCGGTAAAGGCATGCCTAAATTCTCAATTAAAACACCGAAGTACCGAATCGTCGTTGATATCGTGCATTGATTGCCGTTTATTGCGAGCCGCATAACATTGCGCGAAATGGACCTCTTGGGTTCATTCTAACACGGAAATCCATGACTCAGAGGGTGATTTGCGAACGTTGAGCAAGATGTAATGGGTCCCCATAAATGGCATTTAGTATCACGGCGTAAAATAAGGCATGTTTTGGCTTCCTCCTCAGGTAAATGTCCCCCATACACCACTCTATGAAGCGGTCAGGCAATTGAATTATCGAAATAGCGACCACAGCGTCGTCGTCTATCGGATGAAGGGAACTAAAGGGATGTTCTTCCAAACCAAGATGAGTTGCGATGTCGATGGCGCTCCCAATGCATACCACCCAGACAACGACGATTTGGCGCTTGACGTCATCGACTCGGCAGGCGGCAAGCGCAAGGACGGCCTTCCCAATGGGGCCCTCATAGAGCCGCCGGCGCCTAATGTCGTTGTTTATGTGAATGGAGCGCCCTACATTCAACCGGATGGAATGTTCAAGGGATACTATCTTTCGGAAACGAGCCTTGAAAACGAAGCGCTGCCGCCTATTGATCCGGCTCGGTATTTGGATGCTACCAAGATCCAGTATGTGGTCTTGCCGGACGGGTTCTTTTCTGATGTGGACCTAGGGGACCTTGTTGTGGTCTTCGATCCTAGCACCAACAAGTACGCCTTTGCCGTCTACGGAGATGTGGGACCAGGGACGGAATCCGGTGAGGCTTCGCTGGCCACCCTTCAACGCTTGGGGCTTCCTGCGGTCGATGGAAAATCTTCACCGGGAGAAGGGCGCAACGACCTCTTCTATCTTGTGTTTCCCAAATCGGCATGGCGGTGGAACCAAAATCAACGGTGGCCGCTTACTCAGAATCTTATCGACCGGGCGGGTAATCGAGAGTTCAGGAAGTGGGGCGGGACCAAGCGAATTCAAGCCGCGATGAGAGCCTTGAGCCCTCCGAGCACCACATTCACTGAGATCGCTGTACATTTGATCACGGTCGGTCGCTAAATGAATCCGACTTCGTGCCAAGGGCATCCTAGCGTGACAAGTTGTCATGACTCCTATCGATAGATCGGATATCATGGCGAACCGGACATAAAATGATTGCCTTATACAGTCTAGTTTTCCTCTTGCCGAATGGGTGGTGGGAGGCGAGTGGTCCCATGCACGAAATACAGAACCACCTGAGCAAGGCGGTAATCGGCTACGTCCAAGACGGAGACGACACGCCGGACGTTGCCGACCAGGTTGACTACCCTAAAATCACCCATCTGAACATTGCATTTGCCAACCCAACGGACACGAATGGCACAATGTCCGTGCCTCCCCATATCAAGCCGTTAGTCGAGCGTGCTCACAAGAACAAGGTCAAAGTGTTGATCTCGATTGGAGGCGGCTTTGCTTCGACGGACGCGACTCAGCGGGAGAGGTATTTCGACCTGATGAGCGATGCCAAGCGCAGTTCCTTTGTTCGATCTCTTGTCAAATATGTGGACGACAATCGACTGGATGGATTGGACGTTGATTTGGAAGGTCCGGCAATCGATAAGGGTTACGCGTCGTTGGTAGCTGATCTCGCGAAGGCGCTCAAGTCGGACAGCAAGCTTTTAACGGCCGCTGTGTCCCGGTGGTTTGGCGGCGACCAGATCACAAGTAAGGCATTAGGCAGCTTCGACTATGTGAACGTCATGGCCTACGACGCGACTGGCCCCTGGGATCCCAAGCATCCTGGACAGCACTCGTCGCTTGACTACGCAAAAGGGTGTATTGAGTATTGGATCGGCCGAGGAGTTCCAAAGACGAAGCTCGTACTGGGCGTTCCGTTTTACGGTTGGGGCTTCGGTGATGCATTCAACCAAGGCGGCTATACATTTGCCCAAATCGTGGAGAAGTTCCCGGGATCAGAAAGCTCGGATCAAGCGGGAAGTACGGTTTGGTACAACGGCATCCCGACGATTCAGGCAAAGAGCAAATATGTCCTTGAGCAGGGCCTCGGTGGGGTCATGATCTGGTCCCTTAATCAGGACGCCCGAGGAAATCTGTCATTGTTGTCAGCGATTCACGATGCGATTCACTTCAAGTAGCCGACTCGAAATAGGGTGCGGCGCCAATCTGAAAGCTGATTGGGCGCCCAAGAAGCTACCGGTGCCCTCCGCGATAGTTCCCGGAGATCGGAGCATGAGGCCGGAATTGGAGTTTCCACGGGGAGTAACCGAATGAAGTGTGATGTGGCCGTTATTGGTGGCGGACCGGCCGGAACTACTGTCGGGTGCCTGCTTAGGAAATACATGCCTCACCTCAAAGTGGTAATCCTTGAACGAGAGGAGTTCCCTCGGGAGCATGTCGGGGAGAGCCTTCTACCGCCCAGCACCCGAATCCTCGATGAGATTGGCGTATGGAACAAAATAGAGGAGGAGGGATTCCCGGTCAAGTTGGGCGCCACCCTGCGGTGGGGCACGAGTAGGGAGTTTTTCGACTTTTCCTTCATTCCCGGTGAGCGATACGAGAATGCGAGCAGACCTGCCCTCTTTAAGGGCCAGAGAGCCAAAACCGCATTTCATGTTGACCGTAGCATCTTCGACAAGATCCTCTTGGATCATGCCCGGGAGGCAGGGTGCCGGGTGTTCGAGAACTGCCGAGTCGTTCAAATTCTCAAAGATGGAGACCGAGTCACCGAACTCAAGGTGGAATCGGACGAGATTCATGACGAACGAGTGGTTGCCCGGCATTACGTAGACGCGTCAGGAGTCAGCGGCATTCTTCGTCGTGCGTTCGACGTTCCCATTGAGTCTCCGTCGGCGCTAAGAAACATCGCCATCTATGACTATTGGCAGGGCGCCGATTGGGCGAAGCGGGACGGCGTCCATGGCACCCATATCCAGATCATGAGTCTCGGATGGGGATGGCTTTGGTTCATAACGATCGGTGAGACGCGATCGTCAGTGGGTCTGGTGACCCCTGCCGAATACTTTAAGAATTCGGGACTGTCCCGCGAGGATATCTATAAACGGGCGATTCGGGAGGAGGGCCACATCTCCAAGCTGTTGGAGAACGCCACTGCCGAGAATCTGCTTCACTCCGACCGGGATTGGAGCTACATTTCAGACCGAGTCGCAGGGGAGAACTGGTTCCTTGCCGGCGATAGTTCCGGTTTCGCAGACCCGATCCTGTCCGCCGGGATCACTCTGGCTATGGTCGGCTCTCGTAAAGTGGCCTATTCGATCCTCGAACTTGAGCGTCGGGAACTTGACCCCAAGTGGATCAAAGAAGAATACAATCGCACCCAAAAACAGAACATCGCCAATCACATCCGGTTTGCGGACTATTGGTACTCGGCAAATGGCCTGTTTACCGATCTCAAGGAGTACTGTTCAGAGATCGCTCAAGGCGCTGGGCTAAGATTGGACGCTAACGAGGCTTTTCGTTGGCTGGGATCGGGTGGCTTTTCAGACGACACGTGGGATCCGCATCCGGCCGCCGGAACCTATCGGATATCGGCGGTAAAGCGCGCACTCACGCGCTTTAGCGGAACATCAGCGGATTGGGAAATCGCGAAATACAACTGTCTCAAGCTAAACCTCGATGGGGCCACCACTGAAATACTCGCTTCTTATCGACAAGGCAGAATCAAGCAAGTGCCGACGTATCGGCGAGGCAGCTTCACCCTTCGGCAAGATGGAATCAACAAATTCGTTCTAGCGGCTCTCAGAGAACATCGCGATGTCAAACGGATCATCACCCATATTACGAACGGAGCTAAGCCATTTCTGGTTGCCACAGAGAAGGAGCTTTTCCTGCATATTCTGGAAGTCTTAGAGGCCCTACTTAGCGAAGGGTGGATCCAGGGTTCGGTGGAAGAGAACTTCGGGTTCGTCACACCGCCGATTACCAGCTAACCGCCGCCTGTCGTTGGCTTGCTGACTTGGTTAAAGGGTCACTTTGAGAGAGTGAGAAGATCGCTATATTTGTGAAGCATCAAATTCGCGTCTCAATCAGCCTAAGTTAGAACGCTGTGGCAATCGGCGAGTAAACTCGATTGCAAATAGTCGCGGCGATTTGCGATGGCCACTCAGCAAATGGTAGTACCTTCTGGAACCGTCACCTTCCTTTTTGCCGAGATTGACGGTATGAACCGATTACGGGAACTGCACCCCGAACAGATGCACGCAGCATCGACTCGGTTCGACGCGATTCTCGCCGATGAAATTGAGCGAAGTGCCGGATACAGCTTTAAGAACAGGGAAGACGTGGCTTGCGCCGCTTTTCATACCGCGCATCAGGCCATGCAAGTTGCGCTTGCCGTGCAGACTGCAGCGGCGTCGGAGGCATGGCCAGGCTCTCTCTCTGCTAAAGTGCGTATGGCCTTGCATACGGGAGTTGCCGAAATACGAGATCACGGATACTTTGGCAAGCCATTGAACCGAATCGCACGTCTCTTGGCTTCTGGTTACGGTGGGCAGATCCTCGTTTCGAAAGTCACTTGCGAGTTAATTCGGGACCGTCTTCCCGCGGAATGCTCTCTCAAAGACCTTGGGGAGCAACGTCTTAGAGACCTAAGTAGACCTGAGCATGTGTTCCAATTGGAGCATCCAAGGCTTTCCAGCGCCTTCCCCCACCTAAAGGTTTTGAGCAGTCCGGAACTTCGAAACAACTTACCTGTTCAGACCACTTCGTTCATCGGACGTGAGAAGGAGATCGCTGACATAAGAGCCCTTCTTAAAGGGTCGAATCTGTTGACTCTGACTGGCGCGGGGGGAAGCGGAAAAACCCGTTTAGCAATGCAACTCGGAGCCGATGTTCTGGAAGAGTATCGAGATGGAGTGTGGCTCGTTGAAGCTGCTGCGTTGGCAGATGATAGACTGCTCGCCGCAACCGTGGCGCACGTCCTTGGAATACCAGAGCAACCTGGGAAATCGCCGGAAGAATCCGTGATCCAGGGGATTGGAGACAAGCGCCTTTTGGTCATTCTGGATAACTGCGAGCATATGGTCGTCATGGCTTCGCGATTGGCTTCATTCATCGTAAGTTCCTGCCCGGGGGTGACCATGCTAGTGACTAGCCGCGAAGCACTTGGCTGCCCAGGTGAGCAGATATACCGGGTGCCGTCGTTGGCACTTCCGGACCTAAGTAAGCCGAACACGCCCCAAAGCGTGAGCTACTTTGAAGCGGTTCGTCTCTTCATTGATAGAGCGATGCTCGTTAAGGGCGACTTTCAGGTTACTCTCCAAAATGCGCCGTCGCTCGTACAAATCTGTGCTCGTTTGGATGGGATACCTTTGGCGATTGAGTTAGCCTCCGCCCGCATCCGGTCCCTCACGGTCGAAGAGATCAATGACCAATTGGAACGACAATTTCGTCGCCTCACCGGTGGCAATCGGGCCGCGTTGCCACGACAGCAGACTCTTCGCGCGCTGATCGACTGGAGTTACGATACGGTGGATCCACACGAGAAGATCTTGCTCAATCGACTTTCAGTGTTTGCGGGCGGGTGGTCGCTTGAATCCGCCAAGAACACATGCGGGGGAGATGGTATCGGAGAGTTAGAAGTCGCCGACCTAATCTCTGATTTAGTCGACCAATCTTTTGTAATCGTAGACGAACACTCGGGTTCCGTACGATATCGCATGCATGAAACCGTGCGCCACTACTGTGCTGAGATTCTTCAAGCGAGCGGCGATATTGACCGAGTCAAGACACGACATTGCGAAACATATTTGGCTCTCGCCGAAGAGGCGGAACCCCATGTCAAATCCACTCAGAGGCGTCGGTGGCTCGATCTGTTGGAGAGGGAGCATGACAACCTGCGATCTTCCTTAGAATGGTGTGCACAGGAATCAAACGGCGATGAGCGTGGGCTTCGTTTGTCTTCCGCGTTAGAGCGATTTTGGTACTTTCGCGGCTTTTGGAGCGAAGGCCGCGAGCATCTGAGAAGGGCCTTGGATCGCCCGGGTGCGCAGAATATCTCACTGCCACGTGCGAGAGCGTTGCTTGGGTCTGGACGTTTGGCCTATGTTCAAGGCGAATATCAAGCCGCGCGAGAAGCACTTTCCCAAAGCCTCGATCTCAATCGACATCTCGATGATTCAAGTGGCCTTGCCGCGACCCTACAGATGTTGGGCTTAGTGGCCATGCGTGAGGGAGACTACAGCCAAGCTCGGGCTCTACTGGAAGAGTGCCAGGGGCTGCTCACCAAGTTAGGCGATAAACCTGGCGCCGCTTCACAACTCCTCAACCTAGGCATCGTCTCCATCACGCTTGGTGATTTCGACACGGCAAAGATCAAATGTGAGGCCGCTCTTGCACTTGGCCGTGAATTAGGAGAAAAGAACATAATCGCCTCTTCCCTCTGCAATCTTGCGGAAGTGGGTCTATTCCAAACTGACTATCACCACGCGCAAGCACATCTTCAGGAAGCCCTGGAAATGTATCAAGACATGGGATCCACCATTGGGATAGCCTATTCGCTCTTTGGCTTGGGATGCGCAGCCGTTTCGCTTCACGAATACGGTGAGGCTCGGCAGCATCTTACGGAGAGTCTGCGTCTTCAAGTCGAATTGGGGAATAGGCTCGGCATAGCGGAAGGGCTGGAAGGAGCCGCTGCATTCCTTTTGGCCCAAAGCAGAACCCAATTGGCAGTCCAGCTTTGGGGGGCTGCAGAAGTTCTCAGAGAGACCATCGGCGCCCATATTTGAGAGTACGTCACGACGAACAAATCGAGCAGGCACGATCCTTACTCGGCCTACAAGACTTCGGCGCCGCTTGGGAAACTGGCCGATTGATGAAATGGGATTACGCGGTCGAACAGGCCCAAAAGGCATAGCCTCTCTCAGGTTGGTTTCAGGGGAACCTCTGCCTCATCCTCGTTTATCACGATGGCTGCTCGGGATCTGGCGCGACTACCCAGTGTTGCTCGCTGGTTGCCGCGCCATCACTCATCAATATTGACGAGACGTATATTCACCATCCCGATCATCGAACGTGGCTCTATAACCGTCTCGGTAAGTTACCCTCCGGGTAAGACTTCAATAGGAACTACGGAAGAGCCCGGCGGCCCTATGATGGTGACGCTGACTCCATTTGAGAAATTGAGAACGACGGTACTTCCGTCGGGAGACGTCGTCTGATCGACTGTCACTTCCTCGGGAGTAGCGTACGCGTATTGCACAACGGTTTGAATCGGAATTTCCAGGGTAAGTCTCCTTGAATGTCTACTGAAGTTGGGTAGATCATACTCAATCCATGTTAATCACAGGTACTTGACTTCTTCCTTGTCAGTAATTTCAAGATGCGGTCGTAACTTCTGGCTTATTCTCCGTCACTCGATATTTGCAAATAACACAGTGTAAACTTGCTTCGCGAGGCAACGTCTGATGCCTATGACTGCTCCTTCCGGAACCCTAACATTCCTTTTTACGGCAATAGAGGATGGCACTCGGAGTTGGCTGGAGCACCCCGAGGCGATGCGCTTGGCCCTGGCCCGTCACGACACGATCCTACGCAAAGTGATCGAGCAGAACGATGGGTATCTGTTCAGAACCGTCGGGGCAGGCTTCCGTGCGGCATTTCACACCGCTCCCGATGCCTTGCGCGCATCATTGGAGGCGCAACAGGAAGTGATCTCGGAGGTCTGGCCGGCTCCATTGAAGATCAAGGTGCAAATGGCGCTCCACACCTGTGATGCTGACCTTTCCGAGGATGACTACTCCAGTCGAGCGTTGAGCCCGATCGAAGAACTTCTTTGTATGGGCTATGGCGGTCAGATCGTGCTTACAACGGTCACCCATAGTTTGGTCCACGACGAACTCCCCGATGGCTGCACCCTGAAAGATCTCGGCTATCACTTCATTCCTGGCTTGGGCCGTAGCGACTGCCTATTTGAAGCTCAGTTTCCGGAGTTCGAAAGCAACTTTCCTTCCCTAAAGGAACTAGACAGACGGGAGCGACTCGGTAATTTGCCAATCAGGAGCACTTTATTTATTGGTCGCGAGATTGAGATTATTGATGCGATCGGACTTTTCGACAAAACGCGATTGTTGACGCTCACAGGCGCCGACGGCAGTGGTAAGACACGCTTGGCTCTGAAACTTGCCGACGAGTGCCTTCCCGCATATCCTGATGGAGCTTGGCTCATTGAAGTGGCTCCAATCGTGGATCGCCATGCACTCATTGCTTCCGTGGCTAGAGTGCTCGATATTACCGAGCGCCCAGGGCAATCCCTTCAACATGCGCTTGTCATGTCGCTAAACGCAAAGAGCCTCCTTCTCATTTTCGACTCTTGCGATCATCTAGCGGGCGTAGTCAAGCAGTTCGTTTCCGAGATTCTGCAGTCCTGCCCGACCGTTAAGATCCTATTGACGAGCCGAGAGAGTTTGGGCGTTAATGAAGAGCAGGTTTTTCGAGTTCCGTCGCTTGCGATCCCTGACCCAGGATCGGGCGGTTCCGCCGAGAGTGTCAGCCAATTTGATGCCGTTCAACTCTTCATCGCACGTGCTTCGCTTGTGAACCCGAAATTCGAGGTTACCCAGCAGAACGCCCCCGCTCTGGCAGAGATCTGTTCGATGCTGGATGGCATTCCTCTGGCGATTGAACTGGTTTCCACAAGAATACGATCGCTGACGGTGGAGGAAATCAACTCTGGGTTGGTAGCACGATTTCGAATGGTAGCAAGCGGATGGCGCACAGCCTTGCCTCGAAGGGAGACGCTGCGCACGCTTATCGACTGGAGTTACGACCTCCTTAGCGATCAGGAGAAACGCGTCTTGCGCCGAATCTCCGTGTTTTCCGGGTCGGGGACCGCCGAGATGGCTGAATTTGTCTGTGCTGGAGGGGATATCGCGGAGTGGGAGGTTCTTTACGTGTTGGCGGCTCTCGCCGACAAGGCTTTGGTGATCTCTGAAAGGTGCGCTGGCGAGATGGCCTATCGCTTGCTCGAAAGCGTTCGACTTTACGCTCTCGACCGGTTGCAAACCGGAGAGGATTTTCCGACTGCCATCGCAAGGCACCGGGAGGCATTTGTCTCCTTGGCTGAGCGGGCCGAACGAAATCTGGTTGGTCGTGACCAGAGAATCTGGTTGGAACGATTGGAGAATGCACACGACAATATCCGTTCGGCACTTTCTTGGTGCTTGGCTGACGACGCGGTGGAACAGGGCCTACGCCTTGCCGGATCCTTGGGCCGATTTTGGTATATCCGCGGATATTTTGTCGAAGGTCAAGAACATCTTCTACGGGTAATGAATCGTGCTGAGTCCGTTGGAGGCGCGATTCCGGTGCGCGCAAAGGCGGCCCTGTGGCTAGGACGATTTGCGGCCCTTCATGACCTTGCGGCAGGGAGAGTCTTGGTCGAAACGAGTTTGAGGCAGAGTCGTGAGATTGGAGATAAGGGAGGCATTGCTCTTGCTTTAGCAACGTTGCAGAGAATGTCGATCGACGTCGATGCGCATGAACAAGCGAGGGCTTTTGGAAATGAAGCACAACAACTGTTTCGAGAACTGGGAGAACGTGGCGGTCAGGCCATTGTGCTCTGTCATTTTGGCTATGCATCCATGCAACAGGGTGACATTTCTTTGGCGAAAGCCTCCCTTGTCAGTGGCTTGGGGTTCTTTCGGGACTTGGGCAATAGTCAAGGCATCTCGCTCGCATTGAACTACTTGGGCAATGTTGAATACATGGAGCGTGAATATGGCAGTTCCAAATCGCTTTATGAAGAAGCCCTGTCTGTCGCGTCTGATATTGGAGATCGGGAGCGTATGGCTGCTCTGTACCTAGATCTTGGCCACGTGTGGCGCTGCATAGGCGATTACGCTTCGTCCCTCGCGAACTTGAAGCTTTGCTTGGAGACGTGCGGAGATTTGCGCTTGATGTCAAATTTGGCATCGGGACTCGATGGGTTGGCTGACCTGTTTTTGGCACTTGGCAATGCGAAGAAGGCTGCCTACCTATGGGCTGCCGCTTGCACTATAAGGGAACACCACAGGTTTAAGAAACCCATCCATGAGCGGGCTGCCTTTGAAGATAATCTCGAGACCGCAAAGAATCTCATCGGAACCAAGTTGTTTGACGCCGTTTGGGCTGAAGGGGCTAGTCTAGGATGGGAGCAGACCTTGGCCCACGCGCTTGGAACCACCCACGAAGCACTGGATTACCTGAGGTGCAAGTAGTTAAGGAATTCGGCATCTTGGGCGGTTCACCATGTACAGTCGCCTTGAGACTCTAGCTGCTGGACACCGGAGGCGGTTTTATTGGTTTCAGGATGGTCGACATTCATTCGTTTTTCAGGTCAGGGGCCCGTGGCGAACCGAACTGGAGATCCCTCCCTCCCTTGCGCGACCTTAGGTTCAGAAACTCCATCAAGGCGTTGAGACCACTGCTTATCCGATGGATCTTACGTGCCAAAACCACCATGTGAGCGGCAAAGTTCGTTGGGATTGTTGGCGCTTTCGACTCGCTTGACTTAATCCTGTGAGGCTACAACATGCCGTGCAACGGCTTCGCGGTGGGAGGAGCTGGTGACGAATGATCCGGGGGCTAGTCCGAAAATGAGAGAGTCCGTGTCAGCCAATCTAGTTCAGACCAGAGACTATGAATCCTCGCATGAGATTATCGATAGCGTCACTAGATAAGCTGTATTAGGATGCCGCCCTTCGAAAATCTTCATTGTCCTCTTGGGGATGATTTCACCTCAGGCAGTTGGTCAGCATTTGCTCGCTGATAACAGCAGATCGATGTAGCCGATGCCTTTGGTAGGAGAGGAATCTTTGGTTATGCAACTAATGCTGGGACGGAGTCGCAGTCTGCATTGCAAGCGATGTGACTAGCAACATGCGAGGTCGGTCCAATTCAGCCCCAAGGGAGGCGACACCTGCCAGCCCTGGGTCGTCATCTGTATTCCGCCTCCAATGTCGTTCCATCATGATTCAATAGAATGCGATCGGAGTCGTGAATAGTGGCATGGCATGGGATCGGAATCCGGTGCGGCAAGAACAAAATCGGGGAACAAACTGCTAATTTGGCTGGGGCGGTTTCTTGCGGTTTTTTGATCCTCATTGTAGAGGCCGGTTATCCCGATGTGTGGTGGTCGTAAGCTTCCGGTTAGAGCCACAGGCCCGTGACTCCTGCGGCAAAGGCTATGACAAATCACCGAAGTCGTCAACTACTTTTGTTTGTTTTTCTGACCGTTACGGCAGTTGCCGAGTGCCAAGCGCCCCAAGCCAAGTGGGTTGTACTCTCACAGGACGTACCCAAGCAGGCTCTCACAACAGCTCCGATCGGACCTAAACCTGCGACGGATATCTTGCACATTTCGATGGCGATGCCATACGCCGACCCGGTCGGGATGCAGAAGTTCGTCGACTCCGTCTCAAATCCCCAAAGTCCTGATTACCGAAAGTTCCTTACGCCCGACCAAGTTGGGTCACGCTTCGGATTGCCTGCTTCTTCGGTTAAGAAAGTGTCTGACTACTTGGCCTCTCAAGGAATGAAAATCCGGCTCGTTGGAAAGAACCGCCTTTCGATTCTCGCCGATGCGACCGTCGCGCAAGCCGAATCCGCTTTTCACGTATCGATCAGGGAGTTTTCAGCCACTTTGGCAGGTGTTTCCTCTCTAAGCATCCCATTCTCATCGACGACTCCCCCAAGCGTGCCGGCTTCGATCGGTTCCTATGTGCAGTACATTGGAGGGCTTGAGAATTTCACCCGGCCGACGCCAGCACAACCTTTGGTACCCGATCAGCTTCGGACACTTTACAGCGTCACTCCTTTATACAACGAGGCGTATTTCGGACAAGGCCGTACGGTTGCCGTTTCGAATTGGACCACGTACGGGCTTTTCAATATTCCGCTGGAATACGTGCAGTGGAACTTGCCGACTCCGGCAAAGGGCATCGGTTCAAACGTGACTGTCGTGTCGATCGATGGGGCGAATGGCGAGGTCTCTAGCGGCGCCGAGGTCGAGTGCGACATCGATATTCAAACCGTCCTCGCGATGGCGCCTCTGTGCCACCTGATCCTTTACGACAACGCCAATAATTCCGACATCCTCGGCGTTCTCACCCAGGAGGCAGACGACAATAGTGCCGACCTGATCACCGAAAGTTACGCTTGGAATGGTCCCGCACCGTTGTTCGTGGCGGCGCACGATCTGCACCTTTCCATGAGCGCACAGGGAATTACCTATGTGTGCGCCTCCGGAGACTGGGGTGCTCAGGGAATGGCAAATCTGTATTATCCGGACGAAGATCCGGAGGTCTGTTCCGTCGGAGGAACGAGCGTGACCACAGATGCCGCGGGCAACCGCATTTCGGAGGTGGTTTGGAACGGGAGTAGCGGCGGCGGCTGGGTGCCGAACTCGGACCCGTTCAACATGCTTCCGACCTATCAGAAGGGCAATGGAGTACCCACGAATGTTCCGTTTCGGCTAGTTCCCGACGTGGCTTTAGACGCCGATCCTGGAACTGGGTATGAGGTCTTTATCGACGGTGGTTTGCAGGCGGGTTGGGGTGGAACCAGCTGCGCGAGCCCAACATTTGCGGGAGCGCTTGCCGCCTCTGAACAGGCGATCATCGCGAACGGCGGTCTTCCTCCCGACAGCAATGGCTATCAACGTCTCGGACGAATTCAGGACCTCATTTATTCGATCAATGGAGACCCAAGCGTTTTCTACGACATCACGTCCGGAAACAATGGGACTCTGCCTAACGGCTCCGCATCGAATGCGACCGTTGGGTGGGATACTGCGACTGGCTGGGGAACGATGATTTTCTCTGGATTTGTCGCCCGCGTGCTGAGCTATCCCCCGGTGACGTCCGTGACGCTTTCATCCTCTACTTTGACCGGTGGGAGCAGCACGACGGGAACCGTGACTTTTGCGTCGCCGGTTGAAGCAAGCACCGCGACCTTGAATATGTCTTCGAACGGCGCCGGCGTCATCGTTCCTGCCACGATTACTGTTAGTAAGGGCGCGACCTCGGCGACGTTTACCGTCCATACCATCGCGGTCTCCGCATCGTCAGCGGTCACGATTAGTGCGGCGCTTGCAGGGTCCACCAAGTCGGCGATCCTTACGGTCGTACCGGCTACCTTGGGAAATCTGTTTCTCTCACCAAGTTCGGTTGTCGGCGGAAACTCATCGACGGGCTCGATAATCTTGAATGGTCCAGCCGGACCTGGAGGAACGACAGTGAATCTCAGTTCCTCCGGTAGTGGGGCAACCGTTCCTGCAAGCGTGACGGTCGCTGCAGGCGCATCCAGCGCAACGTTCACTGTGACAACATTCGGCGAATCGAGTTCGGTGTCGTCAACGATCGTGGCAACGCTGGGAGGTGCGAGCCAGAACTCGACTTTGACGATCACGCCAGCCACATTAACGAGCGTCACGGCCAACCCGACCTCGGTAGTCGGCAGCAATCCGGTAACCGTCACCGTTAAGCTGAGCGGACTGGCGCCACCTGGAGGAACAACTATCTTGCTCTCTGCGGTAGACGCGACGGTTCCCGAAAATGTAGTCGTCCCGGGCGGGAGTTCCTCCACGACTTTCTCGGTAACCACCAAGACGGTAGCCGCACCCGAGACTGCCACCGTTACCGCCAAGTTCGGTCAGACGACGCAATCGGGGTCGTTCACGATCCAACCCGCAACGTTGGCAACACTGACCCTGTCGCCAACTTCCGTAGTAGGCGGTTCCAGCGCATCGGTCTCCGGAACGATAACATTTACAGGACCGGCGCCATCCGCCGGCGATAAAGTGACCCTGGCCAGTTCGAATGCGAAGTTGGTGACCGTGCCGACGACCGTTACTCTCAAAAGTGGATCGGAAAGCGTGACCTTCGCGTTGACGCACAAGCCGGTGGCGGGCACGCAGACGGTTACGATTACGGCAAGTTTCGGTTCAACCTCCAAGCAAGCCGTTCTAACGCTCCAGCCTGCCGAACTGTCCTCCATAAGCGTATCGCCGAATTCGGTCAAAGGTAGTTCGACAACTGCCGTAACCGGAACCTTGACCTTGTCGGGACCGGCATCCGCTAGTGGGATCGTCGTAACCCTTTCTAGTTCAATGACTTCGGCGGCAACCGTTCCTGCGAGCGTCGCCATCCCGGCTGGCAAATCCAGCGCCACCTTCAAAGTCGCGCACAAGAAGGTATTGGCCACGACCCCCGTCACGCTTACCGGGAGTTCGGGGCAGACAGCGGTTACGACAACCCTAACGGTGACGCCATGAGAACCAGATCTTTCATGAGTAAGTGCTGCACTTTGACCACGCTCCTAGTTGCTGCCATTCAGGTCGCCAACGCTCAAGCGTATAAATCCTACACGGATCTACACGACTTTGGGAGCAAGATTAAGTATTCAAGCGGCTCGATGGGGCCTGACGGGTCGGGTCCGTGGGCCAGTGTCTCCTTCGATAGTGTCGGAAATATGTACGGAACTTCGGCATCTGGTGGGAGGTATAGCCGAGGTCTGGTCTGGGAAATCACTACGGCAGGGAATTATCTCGACTTGCACGACTTCGGTGGGACGGTAACAAACGCCAGCGGCTCGCAAGGTCCAGACGGGGACATTCCCTACGGAGGTGTTACATTCGACGGCGCCGGAGACATGTTTGGCACCGCTCTCTTCGGGGGGCCGAATGGTAACGGCAGCGAAGGCGTGAGCGGAATCGTATGGGAGATTGCCAATGGCGGTCAGTACATCGACTTACACGACTTCGGTGGTTTAGTCACGAACGCAAATGGTTCTGGAGGGCCAGACGGAGGGAATCCGTGCAGTGGCGTCACTCTTGATACGGAAGGCAACCTGTACGGCACGACCAGCGCTGGAGGTCCTTTTGGTGGCGGGGTCGATGGCTCCGGAAATATATGGGAAATCTCCAAGAGCGGCGCCTACCGAGACTTGCACGATTTCGGCGGGACCTTGACGGTCGCCAACGGCGTTCAGATCCCAGACGGTTGCGTGAGCTTTGCTGGAGTGACCTTTGACGGGGCTGGAAACATGTACGGGACGGCGAGTAAGGCTGGCGCGAACGGATCCGGACTAGTCTGGGAGATTACCAAGCTGGGAACCTACATCGACTTGCACGACTTCGGCGGCGACGTTACGAACACGGGTGGCAATCAAGGCCCAGACGGCGAAACTCCCTATGGCGGTGTTTCGCTAGACGCCTCCGGAAATCTGTATGGAACAACGGTAGGAGGCGGGGCTAACGGGCAAGGGTTGGTTTGGGAGATCGCCGAAGCGGGGATCTATTTCGACCTGCATGATTTTGGCGGCACGGTGACAATCGCCAACGGCATAAAAGGCCCAGACGGGCGCAACCCCTATGCTAGCGTCTCATTCGACTCGTCTGGAAATCTCTATGGAACTGCCGCGTACGGTGGGCCGAACATCTGGTCCGGGTATGCGGCGGGGATGGTTTGGGAAATTACCAAAGCTGGAACCTACTCGGATCTCCATGACTTTGGCGGCACGGTGGCCGTTGCAAACGGCCTGGCAGGTCCGGATGGAGCTCATCCATGGGGCGGAGTAACTTTCGATCGCGCAGGCAACCTGTATGGACCAGCTGCTTATGGTGGACCCAACGGTGATGGTTCCGGTGGCGATGGGTCCGGGATGATTTGGTCGATTATCTCTTGTCCGATCCAGAGCATGTCTGTCTCGCCGAATTCGCTGGTCGGGGGAGCTGCCTCCACGGGAACCGTTTCGCTGAACGTCACTGCCTCTTGGAGTGGCTTATCGGTAGCTCTCTCCTCGAATAACTCCAATGCAATCGTGCCGATTTCGGTGATCGTGCCGGGCGGTTCCTCGACCGGAACGTTCACCGTCGTTACGGACAGTGTGAGCGCTCAGACCACGGCGATCCTCACTGCGGGAGGTAGCGCACTTGGGAAGACGGCGAATTTGACCATTAATCCGGTGATTCTGACCTCATTGAACCTGGACCCGACGAGTATCGGTGGTGGTGGGACCTCTACCGGGACCGTGACGCTCTCAGGACCAGCGGGGGCAACAGGTAAAGCCGTATCGCTTTCAAGCTCAATCTCTTCCGCCTCTGTGCCCTCGACTGTACTCGTGAATGCGGGCAAGACGTCCGCCACCTTTACGATCACAACCAATTCCGTTAATGCTTCGACGGTTGCCAAGATCACCGCGACTCTCAACGGAACCTCAAAGACTGCGTCGTTAGCGATCTCTCCCGCAGCCCTGGCCCTAGTGAGCATAAGCCCATCGAGTGTGACGGGCGGGAGTGCGTCCACCGGAACCGTAACTCTAAGTGGCAGCGCCTATACCGGCGGCTTTGTCGTTTCTCTTTCCAGCAGCATTTCGGCCGCCTTGATTCCCAAGACCGTGACCGTACCGGCCGGTTCTTCTTCAGTAACGTTCTCCGTAACGACTACCGCGGTGACTGTCCAGAGTTTCGCCACGATCACCGCCAAGAACGGAAAAGTGTCCAAGACTGCGATACTGGCGATCACTCCTCCGGCACTCACGTCCCTGACTCTGACACCGACGACGGTTGCTCCAGGTGGATCATCAACCGGAACGGTGAAGATCACCAGCCCTGCGCCAGTCGGAGGACTTGCCGTGACGTTGCATAGTTCTTCGTCCAAGGCGACGGCGCCTGCAACGGTCAAAATCGCAGCCGGACAGACCTCGGCAGCATTCACGATCAAGACGGTCAAGACACCTCCAGCCGGATCCGCCACCTTCTCGGCGACTTTCGGAGGCGTTACGGAATCCGCGACGCTCACGATTTCGTAACCAGGTAGTGACTCGATGCCTTGCCCCGAAGTCCTGTCTCAAGGGAGACGAGGACCTAAACTCAAAACGGGGCAAGTCTATGGTCGATCGCAAGGGAGGGTTCGGCCATTGGCAAATTCGTCACCGTTTCTCCACTACGCGCCGAGCGACGATCAGCAGCCAAATGCAATAGGTCGCCATCATGAATCGGTTGGGCCAACCAACCAGAATTTCTGGACCCAGCCCGGCGCCACCCGGATGTCTCAGTGCGTTGAAAACGATAACGGATAGGACAAAAAGAATACAAAGGGCTTCGCTCGGCCGGATCGTAGCCTACGCTCTAAACGTGGGAGCAAGGATCGGACTTGTGTCGTCAGAGCGAAGTAAATGCTTTCGCGCGGCCTTGAGGATTATTCCGATGTTTTTTCAGCCTCGATTCAGAAGTCAACTAACTTCTGATCAATGCTCGCTCTTCAAGCGAATTCGCCTGTGCGAGAGCAAATCGAGTTGTAGCCTTTTTCTCTTGGTCCTACCCCCGACTAACTTATCGGTGAGGGTGAAGAACCTTTCTTTTGGCGAGTATTCGGTACTGACTTTCTCCTGGTTGGATCCGTCCTCGATTATCTCGTCGATCCGTTCTTAGGCCGTCTCAGTACCTTTACAGTTCTGCATAGGAATCTTCGGGTACCCAGTCAAGTCTAGACCGGTGGGTAAGCTCGCGAGACAAGCCACTATGAGTAGTACGTTCTATGATATCGCTCCCTTTCCTGACTATCCGCAGGAATATGGAACATTGCTTGCAACCCTCCAAGACGGGACCCGCGAATGGCGCGAGGAACTTGGGGACCCGGACCCCAAACTGATCGCCTGGCAGGCCGTGCCCAACGGGCACAGTATCGGCGGAGTCCTCCTCCATATCGCTGAGGTCGAAGCTTACTGGATCGAGGAAGTCGGCCTCGGCCGCACGATCTCCCCCGAGGAACTCAAACTCCACATGAGCGCAGAGATCGAACAATATGCGGGATGCTGGCCAACTCCTCCAGCGCAACCGATTTCCTACTACTACGACATCCTCGACAAGGTCCGAGTTCGTACTCTCGAAAGCGTCAAGGCGTTCGGGCCGGTCGATGACGTCAAAGCGACCAAATGGGGAACGATGACCCTTCGCTGGATCCTTGCCCATGTGATCGAGCACGAGTCGTACCACGCGGGCCAAGCCGTCTTGCTCCACGAGATCGGCAAACGAATGGCCGGGAGCGACGTCATCGACCCTACCTAGGGTCTCGTTTTGGACGCAACGGACTTTGCAAATCGGAGCCAACTCTACCCATGTTTCAGGCACATTATCCCATCGGCGTCCGCTCGCCGTTGTACGGTGATATAGTGCGAGGACTTGAACCAGAGGCAAAGGGTCCCTGGCATTGAAGTCAAGAACCCTTTCAGTTCTCAATCGATCCGATCTGGATCTCCCCCGTGCTTGCCGTCCAGTTTCTATGGCCCTAGAGTGTTCACATCGGCTTTGACAAGAAGGAGAGAAATCAATTGACTAGATGAGCAGTTCACGATGACGCCATCATGTCTTTGTATCGATTAGTTGGTCCGACGAATAAGGGTCTATGTGTGTAAGGTACTTGACTCATGCGATAAAGCGTGACCGAGAGTCAGATATGCATGGGAAGCGCATCTAGTAATGCGACGAGGGTTCATGGCGGAGAAAAAACTCCAGGACTACCTTGGAAAACGGCAAGGTCGAATGTTGAGTGGGATGGAGCAGTTCCAGATTTTCGCTGTCGACTCCCTGAACCGTTCGGCATGGCGCGATGCGTGGTCCTTTATTTGGCTCCTAACGCTTTACGAAGCGATAACGTCGTTGATTGGAGGCAAAGACATGCTCTTTAGCCAACTGTTGACCTTATTCGCTTGCTGGTACGTCGGCTCTCTTGTGGCTCTGTTTGTCATGCGTGCCTTTGGGCGCAAATTCAAGGCAGATGGCACGTACTAGTTTTTTGCCGTTGGGCAACTTGTTACCAGTAGTCTCATTTTTCCCAGCCTGTGCTTACCCCCGCGAGTTCGATCCTACGAACAGTCCACCGCTTTGCCATGCCGCACACCATATGGCAGTGGGGAAGCCACTTAGTCTCTATTGGCGATCAAACTTGAGTCTCAAACTGACCTTCAGCACTGTGGGGTTTTTCTTCGATGGCAGAGACGACAGATGAATAACCGCATCGTTTTTAATAATCCACTCGCGTAGCAAAGCTGTGTGTTTGCGCCCGGAAGGAGACCACTGCGCACCTGTGCGAGACTATCCATTATAGTTTGCAAAATATGGTATATACTTCATAGAAATGGCGGGCCTGAAAGCGATAGTGTGGCTAGGGTCCATCATGAAAGACCTTGGGGAGTTTCCCGAAGATGTCGAGGATGATGTAGGTTACAATTTGTTCGAGGCCCAACAAGGGAAAATGCCTCGGGACGCCAAAGTGCTCCACGAATTTGGGGGAGCAAGTGTCCTTGAGATCATCTCGAACTTCGACACCGACACCTTTCGTGCCGTTTACACTGTTGAGTTTGAGGAGGCGACCTACGTCCTCCATTGTTTCCAGAAGAAGTCCAAGCGAGGAAACGAGACGCCGCAACAGGATAAGGACATGATTGAGCGACGATCGAAAGCCGCCAGCGAGGAGCACAGTAAATGGCTAAAGCAGCAGCCCGGGAAAAAGAAGAAGTCGTGACGGTCGAGCGGACCACAGGTAGTGTCTACCACTGCCTTGGGTACGTGAATGCCGACGATATGGAGCGTAAGGCCCTACTGGTGTCGACAATTAACGACACGATCAAGGCCAGGGGGCTCACCCAGATACAAGCTGCCGAAATTGTGGGCATCGATCAGCCCACGCTGTCGAAATTGCTGCGGGGTCGATTTAGGAGCATCTCCATCGACAAACTGGCCGAAATGCTCAATGCGCTGGGTCGCGACGTGACAATCGTCGTTGGTGCAATGCCTCTGCGTGACGACACTCGTGGGCGAACGCTCGTGGCAGTGATCTGATCGGATGAGTCCCCCGCTTTTTCCTCACAAAGCGCCATAAGATCGTGAGGAGTCCTAAGATTGCATCATGGGCGGGAACCCCGCTATTGTCGGTGCCGGTCGAAACGTTTTTTGCTCCTCCGAGCATGTCCCAATGAGAGAGGGACAATCGGCTGCTGAAATTGCCATTTGGTTTGGACTGAGGCGCACGTCCTTAGTCAAGGCTGCACTTTCTTTGGACGTAAATCCTTTTCTGGCCAAGGCGCATCATTTCGATAGATTACCGTTACGCAGACCAATGGTCTGCTCAGCGTTTGCAGCATAGACAACAGGAGCGTTATCGTCCATCTGTCGGCGAGACGAGCTATTAACGCAGGACGAGTTCCTGCCAACTTTGGGCCTGGGATCCTCATCGCAGCCCGGTTTTGTCTGTCGATGGGGCTGGCGGCTCATCGGGTGAGAGGGTGGCTTCGACAATTTTGTTCTTGGGGCTCCAGAGTATGGCGACGACGAAGCTGCGCTGGCCGGAGGTGATGCGATAGACCAGGAAGGTGTCGGCTCCTTGGGCCTTTGCGCCTCCGAACGTCATCTGGTCGATCGTCTTGAGGAAGCGCCACATTCCTGGGCCGGTGGCTTGAGACCTTGCCGATTTCATCGGAGCGTAAGTCTCCGGCTCCAGCAGCGTATCGTCAGGTCTGTTTGCGGCCAAGGCGCCGATGGCGAGCTTGATCTGGTCGGTTCGCTTGGGGTCTGCATCGGTTTGGGCTGCGAATGGGGTCGCTTTGAGGCCGGGTTCGCACAGTTCGGAGATCTGTCTCGCCATCGCTTCCCCCGCTACCGGATCCAAATTGGCGAGCACGATCACGCTCAGTTTGAGCCTTGGAAATCGGATGATTCCTGCACTGTATCCGGCGCTATTGCCACCGTGGCTCATACAGGCGTTGGGTCCGGAGACATTTACGTTCCACCCCATGCCATACGAATGCGTCCTGCCGCTGTTGAGAGCGCCGCGTGCCCAAAGCAACACATAAGATTTACGCTTGAGCAGGCGCATACTGGTCAAAACCTCATCCCACTTGAGTAAATCGGGGATATTCGAGATGAGGGCTCCGTCCGATTTGATGCTGGCCGCTTCTCCAGGAATGGCAACCGGACCCCGGCGACGCATGGCATACCCTTTTGCCAGACCCGGCACGTCTACGCCGCTCTCCGCGAACACCGTGTGCATCATTCCGGCTGGTCGAAGGACGTTTTCCTCCATAAACTTGGTGAAAGGCTCTTTGGTTACCTCCTCCATGATCCAACCCAGAAGGGCGTAATTCGTGTTGCTGTAAGCCCAAGCTTGGCCAGGTTGGAAGTCCAGCGGCATCTTGCTCATCGCCTCCATGAACTTAGCTCGAGTGTATTTGTCGAATTGGCTCAAGCCAGGTACGAATGCGTAATCGGGCAAGCCGGAGTTCTGGTACAGCAAATTGCGAACTTTCACGGAGTTCCAAGCGGCCGGGGCGTCGGTCAGGTATTTCGTGATCGGGTCCTCGAGGTCGACCCTGCCGAACTCTACAAGCATCATGAATCCCATCGCGGTGAACTGCTTGGTGAGGGAACCGATAGGGAATAGGTCGCTGACTTTCGCTTCCTTATTCGCCGCGACATCGGAGAACCCGAAAGCCTGACTCCTGACCGATCCGCTCTTTACGATCGCAAAAGCAACCGCAGGAATCTGCAAGCGTTTCATCTCGCTCTTGACGAAATCGTCAACCGCATCAGCCTTGACCTGGCTGGACAACGCTAACAGTGCCAAGGGTAGTAAACGCTTAGAGTTGCACAAGGCAAACGACTTTTCCATTGTCCCTATAACCTACTCTCGAAACACGATTCTTGTCTTGAACGCATGACTTGCTATCCTTCGATCTGCGCATCTCGCCGGTGCAATCCTCACAATAGGGACCAAATGGACCGCAGGTCTATCCATTCTATAGGGATAAGGGGCATTCAAAGACGCCGGTGAGCCAGCAGACGGCGTACCCTTCGGGTTGACCCGTGAACCAAATGGCGATCACCGGTTTACCGGCCAGCGTCCCCCCTTGACCGACCCGCCGCAATTTTGGCCCAACGAGTACCTGCCCGGCGATTCCAGTTGCCTGAAGAAGATATCCGATGCGTGGATTCCAAGCCGGATCGTTGAGTTGGTCAGGCCATTGAGGACTACCCTCTTGGGGCGACGCATGGGATGCGAAATGGCTGGGGGTTGAACCTCTGGACGGCCCAATCAAGATGGCAAGGCAGACCAAAGGTGTGAGGAGCACTATAAACCGATTAGGGTTACCAATGCGATACGGATCCGCTAGGCCGTCGCCTGTAACGTCAGGACATCTACCGTCACGAGCTTTTGTCCGATGCTTCGAATTTCCTTGACTGAAATCTGCGTGTCGTTCGCTCCGACCCCGAGAACCCCGCCTGAGCGGACCTCAAGTGAATCGACATGGTCGCCGCAGAGGCCGATGTCGCGAACGTATCCCAAAGTTGACCCTGAGATATTAACGACCAGCAATCCGGTAATTTCGTGAGCCTCTCGACCGGGACCTGGTTTCGTCGCAGACGCCCAGAAAATCGGCTTGGCTGATTCCACGGTCACCGCATCGGGGCCGATTGCCAATATCTTGTTGAACGGCAAACCGCCCCTTCCGGAATCGCCCGATATAAGCAGGGTGGTTGCGGTTAACCCGTCCGTGTCGATCAACACGTCTTTCACCGTTCCCATCTTCATCCCCCCATCCATGCTCACAATTGGAAGTCCAATCAACTCGCTAACCATACGCTTTATAAGTTCCATACCCGCTTGGACCGGTAGCGGCCCGGATTTGTGCCGTCAAATCCAAAGACGGACTATCGGCATTCAACCGGCTCCGGTTCGTCCAAGCGATCTGGATGAAGTGGTTAGCATTCGACGGGGAATACGGGATCATCGTGGCCCAATAGATTGCCGAAACTCGGTTGGGGTTCGACCGTAGGCTTGCCGGAAGGCAGCAGTAAAGTGGCTGTGGCTTGAAAAGCCTAAATCCAAGCCGAGCGAGGTTAGGTCGTCATAGTGGCCGAGAAGGGTCAACGCGCGGGCTAGCCTCAGGCGAAGTTGGTAGCGATATAGAGGGGTGGCCTCCACCTGTTGGAACACCTGCGTCAAGTAAACCGGGGAGGCTCGCACCTCAGCCGCAATCTCTGCCAGAGTCCAACGCCTCGCAAGATCGGACGACAAGACTAGCTTGGCGTAGTCCACCAGCTTTTGTCGGCCCATGCTGCCCTGAGGCACGTGCGAGGTCCGCTCACCTACTGCGCGTCGAACAAGCGTCAGGGCCAGTGTTTCCGCTTCAAGGGTCTCGATAGTTTTTCGACTCAAGCTGAACCGCAGGAGAGCGGCAAGTGCTTGGCAAAGAGGGTCGATGCCTAGACGCTGTCGCTTAAAGCCGAGGACTCCGTCGCCTCTCAGGTGTTCGACCGGAAGAAGCTCGCGCAACAATGGTTCGCTGACTGCCAGCACCATGCTGGCATCGCCCCCGGCAATCGGATGGCTGACGCGGTAGCCCTCTGCCTCATTAAAGAACAGCACCTGATTTGCTTCCGCTACTGTGTCATCGTTACCGAGATGGCGCACATAAACTCCTCGATAAGGAAAGACCAAGAACGAATAGGTCGAATGCTCTTCGACGTCCCGTCCTTGGCATTCTCCCAGGCAGATGACATCACGGATTGAAACGGTTTCCGTACTCAGTAGACTTTGAACCGATAGCTGAGCAACAGATGCCATTATTTCCTCCCTTCCGAATACGATTTCATCCCGACCAAAGTTATCTCTAATAGAGTCGTTACGCTTGGCGATTTCACAATCTTAAAGCCCTTCAAGCGCATTTGCATTCAGTTTTGTTCTTTTCTCGTTGTTCGCCAAATGTTTTCCTTCGGCGCTTACGTTCTTTCGCCCTTAATTACGAGGGCGAAAAAACGTGACGACAAGTGCTGTTGGGGCGCCGAATTACCAAGACCCGAAACACTGATCACAATTCGAACTCGCAAGCAGGTGCTCCCGAAGTTCGTGGTTGAATTCCGCCGCGCGTTCTTCCGGAAAGAAGATCCGTGCGCCGTCCAGCTCGACGCGCCGCCTGGTTCCAGGGATCGTCTCCGACAGCCAATGAGACCATTTCACGTCAAAATAGATGTCATCCGTGCCCCAAACGATCAAGGTTGGTGCTCTCAATTGCCGCAAGTGAGCTTCCACTGCGAGCGTATGCTTGAAGTCGAAGGCAGCCAAAAACCGCTCCAAATCGCGTAAGCGCTGTTCGCTTGCGAGAAAAGGACGGAGATAGAACTCGATGGTCTCGTCTGTTAGTTGTTCTGGATGCTCATACGCTGGACCAAGCGCTTGCGGAGAACGAAAGAAGTCCTTGTCTGTCAGCATCGCTTCGATTGCGTCTCTCAGACCGCCAGACGCGGCCATCGCGAGGAATGGTTTGAATGAATCTGGCGGCCAGTTGTCGTGGGTGTCGCAGTTGGTGAGCGTGAGGCTCCGCACACGAGAAGGATTCGTGGCCGCAAAGATCTGCGCAATGCCCCCTCCACTGTCATTGCCGATTACGTCTGCCTGTTCAATATGGAGGGCATCGAGGAACTCTAACAGCATGTTGGCATTGGCAGTTACCGAAACATCTTGCTCGGGCCCGATTTCCGTGTCTCCATGTGCCAACAGGTCCACAGCGATACATCGCCGAATATCGGACAAGTTCGCCAATTGATGGCGCCAAAGGCGCCCGTTGAGCAATACGCCGTGGACGAACAGCGCCACCGGCCCGGTCCCCGATTCTGCATAGCAAATCTTCCCGGAACGCGTTGTCACGCTGTGCTTTAGAGTCAGGTCGGCAACCGTACTCATTGCGCTTCCTTCAATAACTGCGCACATTCTTGGCAGCAAACTTCCACCGCTTTCCCGGCGATCTCGACTGCGATAGAGTTGGCATCGAGCTTGCAGTCGCAAGCCGCACAAGTCTTTTCGTTCATTAAGTTAATCTCCTTGGTGTGCTCGCTGTTTGAGCACGGGAGAATCATAACTTTGGCTTGTTGAAACCCGCTATCAGATTCTTTAGCGATCTGTGGTGGCAATCGACCAACAAGCAGGGAAGGGGGATTCGTTGCCCTTCGCTTCTAAAAGGCGTCTCAGGTAACGGTGGCCTTCATGCCGTTTCGCGCGCTCCTTCGAGAATCGCCGCCAAATGCGTTGCGCGGACTCGTTCCTCGCCAGGGAATTGAGTTACACGAGTTTTTGGCCGTTCGCAATCAAAGTCTTGAATCCGACTAATGATGTAGGTTGCACCGTTTACTCGGCTAACGGGTAATAGGACGGACGAATTTCCTGCGAAGCCTCGCCGTAACTGCGAAGGTAGGATCGGTTGGATCTTCGATGGATGGCTCGTTTTCTTCTTCGAGGGATATGCCCAGGCTCATTTGATCGCGAAGGGGAACTACTTGACGGAGCATCTGTTCGGCCATCGCTTCGTTTCGTCCAGCCGAAATCCAGGCCATCATGCTCGATAACACCAGTTCCTTCAAGTAGGCAAAGCTAAATCCTTCGGTTTCGGCGGCAACTCGATCGGCTTCTTCTGCAGTGAGCTGCAATTCACCAACAAGACTCGAGGTGAAGTACGAGAGATATCGGGATCGTTCTGGAAGTTCGGGCAGCGCGAAGACGTAACGGCGGTCGAATCGACTCGGGCGGTTGACCAACGCGGGATCCAGCTTTGCCGGATCGTTTGCCGAAGCAACCACCAAGATCCCTGTATTAAGGGCAAATCCGTCTAACTCGTTGAGAAAGTAAGATCGGTTCTTATTATTCACCAAGGAATCCAGATCCTCAAGGATCAAGAGAGCGGGAGTGCACGCTCGAGCTCGGTCGAATACCAGCTTGATGTTCCTGGCATAATCGTCGTCGTCCGATCCAAAATTCCTTACATAAATCGTATTCAAGCCAAAGTGGTTGACCAAGGATTTGATCAGATGCGTCTTCCCATTTCCAGGAGGCCCGACAAGAATCATTCCACGTTTCCAGGGGATCCGGTGGGTTTCGTAAATCTCGCGCGAGGATAGCCAGCTAGAAATGTCCTCCCGGATATGGTCGATAAATCCGGGAGGAAGGATCAGGTTGTCGAACGTGGAACCTTGTATATCTTGATAAAGCTCCTGGTCAAACTGCCAACAACCATCGTTGAACACAAGAACGGCGCCCTCAATGAGGTTGCTGAACTTCGATAGCTCAATCATAAAGCTCTCGACTGCTTCCACATTTGGGCCGACCAGCACCGAGTATGGGGACCGGTAACGTCCCTGTTCAAGGGTAATGGTTACAAACTCGAAGGAGTGCCTTTCCCATCGGATACGGTTCCATGTGACGCTCGGTGAATAGTACGGTGTCTCTCCATAGACGTTGATCGATCTGTCTTGGGCGAAATCTTCATCGTATTCCAGTTCGCAATGGCCCTTGTCGGCGAATCGCTGCAGCTCGAAGATCGACTGTTCGGTCTCCAACACCGCCTTTCCCGGATGGCTCTTTCGCAAGGCCATCGTCAGGCCTCTCCGAATGCTTTCTTGAGGCAACAACAAAATCGACGCAATCAAGCTGTCTTTATCCAAGTCTGAATTGTACCGACGAAAATGGCGGCACGTCCCCAGCCTGAGGAGATTTCAATGCGGACGATCGTCAGGGGCTATGGAAAGAGAGACTTGGCGAATTCGATGTCCTCAGCGATTAACCGATCAACGGAGGACTCATCGGAATACTCGGCGGTCAAGCAAACCGTGCCCGCGTATTCGCGTCGTAATAATTCGGCGGCCACTCGGGGCCAGTTCGCTCTGCCTTGGCGTCCCGTGGTCCAATAGGCTTGCCAACAGGCGAATTCTGACTCGGGACCGTTTGATCTTTGCCAGAAGGCGCTCTTCAGGTTCACCATGCAAAGGTGAGACCAGACAATGTCGATCGCAAGTTCGGGCGCCTCGCCCTCTAGCCCGTTGTGCCCGGCATCCCAAACCAATCCAATGTGGCGTGGGTCGAACGGCGAGGCAAGGTTGCGAAGTCCCATGCCATTGCTCACATCGTGGTTGCCGTAGTGATTCTGGAGCCCGAGCGTCACGCTATACCGGTCGAGCAACGGGACCAGCGCCTCGTATTCGCGTTGGAGTCGTGCAATCCCATTCAGGTAGGTTTCTCCGGAATCCACCCCAACACAAATCCTAACCAGTTTGACTCCGGCCGCTTCACATGCTGCAAACGTCCGCTCGTCGGTCGGTCCGGCGATGCTGGCGATCGTGAGTCCATGCTCGGCAAGGATGTGTACCGCCTCTGGCAACATCTTGGACATGTTCTCTGGAGTGACTGGATAACCCGGCCGAACCGGTAATTCGATGCCGTCGAAGCCTAGGCTTGCGATGAGGCTGGCGAGTTCTGGCAGTGAGTGCTTCCAGGGCTTGGTGAATACGGTGAACTTAACGTTAGTCATTCTCGTTCGCTCTCGGAGAAAATAGGTGGTTAGTCGCCCCTCAGCAGGCTCATCGCCAATATCTTGTCGGCAACTTCCATCGTCTTTACCGCGTCGGTAAAGTTCGAACTGGGTTGGGTACCCGAGCGTACGCAGTCGATAAACTCTCGGTTCTTCGCTTGGAACCCCCCGAAAACGAATAATTCGTTGCTGCCTGCGACTTCTCGTGTGTCAAAAACCACGCCTCGAGTGTCTCCGTCGGAATACAGGACGCCCTTATTCTCATGCTCGGCCTCCGCACAGATTCCGGGCGCGTGCATTTGGACCCGAAAGATCCGCCTGCCGCTCGTCCAACTGTTAAGCAAAACCCCGGTAGCCCCATTGTCGAAGCGTAGAAGCACGGCGAAGAAGTTGATGTCGGGCGTCCCAATTCGTCGGGTGATCGCTTCGAAACCTACTACCTCACCGCCGCACATCCAACGCAGAGTGTCGATCGCATGAACTCCGTCGTCCATCATGTGGTCCCTGGCGTCGAGATACGGGTCCGGGTTCCACTTATAGAACTCGCAAACTGCGAGGTTGATAGGACCGCGCTTGAGGCACTCGTCCCGGAGTTGGACGACCATAGGGCAAGTTCGACGTTGGAAACTAACCTGAGTGATGCAGTGGTTAGTTTCGGCGAGATGGGAAAGGGCACGGGCTTGGTGTGCGGTGAGGCCCAACGGCTTCTCGATGTAGAGGTTTCGCCCATTTTCCAGGCACCACTTCCAGATAGGGTACATGATGTTGGGCTGTCCGATCACATAGACCGCATCCGGATCCAAAGAGTGGACCATCGCTTGATAGTCGTCCGCCTGAGCACTCGGATACCGACCCACTATTCCAAAGCGATTCGCGGTCTTCTCTACCCGTTCTGGATTCAGGTCGCAGACTCCGACAATCTCGACGTCGTCAAAGCTCGCTAGAGAAGGGTAGTGAACCGAGTTCGCCATGCCACCGGCGCCGATCATCGCCACACGTATTTTAGGGGGCACCGTTCATTCTCCGAGCAACCAAATGCCAAGACGTGGAACGTTGTGTGTTGCCAGTCTGCGGCGTCTGCATTATACTCCGCCACATGGGCTCTCCTCTCCAAACACCCAAGGCCAATTCAGGCAGGATCACTTTGAATCTGCGATCGCGGACGGGCGCTGACGCTAAGGTGGGAGAAACGGGTTCTATCGTGGAGTCGGTTGCTAATTGGAACGCGGATCAAACAGGGATTATCGTATGTGACATGTGGGACCGACATTGGTGTGCCGGAGCCTCTTCGCGGGTCGAGGCACTCGCTCCCGTGATGGATCACGTCTTGAAGGTTGCTCGTCGGAAGGGCGTTCTCATCGTACACGCTCCAAGCGACACGATGGCCTTTTATCGCAACTATCCTCAGCGCCAACGAGCGATCAATGCTCCGTCAGTCGCTCCTTCGATTTTGACGAATCGTACCTTCGAACCCCCGCTGCCCATCGACGACTCGGACGGAGGCTGCGACACCGAGACAGGCGAACAATGGTGTGCCTGGACGTGCCAACATCCTTCCATCGAAATCGCATCGGAGGACGCCATAAGCGACGACGGAGGTGAGATTTACAGTTTATTTGAGGAGCGAGAGATCCAAAACGTGATCCTCATGGGCGTTCACACCAACATGTGTGTTCTGGGGCGCTCTTTCGGCCTCCGGCGAATGGTGGCGATGGGGAAGAACGTGGTACTCATGCGCGACCTCACCGATTCGATGTACAACCCTGCTCGTGCTCCCTACGTTTCCCACGTTCGGGGTACCGCGTTGGTTATCAACCATATCGAGGCGTACGTTTGCCCTACCGCCTTGAGTACCGACATCACCGGAGAGCCCCCCTTTGGTTTTCGAGAGGACTCAAAGACTTAGTTTGGCCACACGCTAGCCAGAGACACTGCGTCGGTTGGTTTAGGGCTAAGCACTCTTTCGGGGACGATTGGTATCCAATCAGTAAGCGGTTCCAGTGGGTGACCATTTCGAACCATGAGCCGCACCGCAAGTGGCTTCCGGGCGCACCAGCGTCCAATGGGCCCCAAGGCGACTCACCTCGCGCTTGTAAAGTCGTACGTTCGTGTGTCGTGCTTTGTGGATGGGTTAGCCCCACATGAGCTCGGTGAATAGCCTCGACGCATTCGAGCTTGGGCTAAGGCGCCCAAAACTGTTATCAGCGAATTTAGGAAGCCCTCTACCTCCGGCATCAGAATGACTGTCGAAAGGTTGCTGCCCGAAGAAAATCTCTAGGGAAGTTCGACTTTCCCGGAACACTGTCTTAGCGTGTTGAGTCGCATCGGTGTTGATAACCTATGATGAAACTTAATCTTGGAACGATTTGTCTTCTAGCAGTTTGCGGCGCCACTCTTGGCGCCGCTGCCGCCCAAACTATTTCGCACGACCGAATGGATGCTCGCTCAGCTCGAGCCGACATTAGGAGGCTGAAGCGCGACCGCCGACACGCACTTAAGACCAACAACATGGGCAAAGTTGCTCAGGACGATCGGCTCATTGCAGCGGACAGGCACTTCGTTAGGAAGGACGTGCATAAGGTTATTCGATCTGGCGGCTAGACGACTTCTTAATAGGATGAAGAGGGGAGTCAGTTTGAGCCGGACTTTCTAAAGCCCATGATCTGTTGAATCAGGTCAGAGGTGCTGATGGGTTTGGCTAGAAATCCATCCATACCGCACTCCCTACACAGCTCCTTATTGGCGCCCATCACGTCAGCGGACAGCGCAAGGATGAGTTTCCTGGATCCGGTTGAGGCTTCTCTCTCTCGGATCTGCATTGAAGCTTGGTATCCGCTGACCTTGGGCATATGGCAATCCATCAAGATGACGTCAAATTCGGAATTTGCTTCCAGTCTGACGGCTTCCTCGCCATCAGATGCCCGACTCACCGTCGCCCCAAGCTGAGCAAGGAGCGACTCGATGACCATCCAGTTGATGATGTTGTCTTCGGCAACCAAGATTCTTAAGCCGGTTAGCGGCTTATCGGCGATCAGTTGCTCATCGGATACGGTCGCGTGTCGATCGATATCCGAACGCTCCAAAGCTGCGGGAAGGTCCATTTCGAACCAAAATGTACTTCCGACATTCAGTTCGCTTGTTAACCCAAACACACCGCCTAAAGCGGTGATGATATTCCGGCTAATCGTAAGACCCAGCCCATTTCCACCGAACTTCCTGGAATTGAGCGAGTATCGAGAGGACTCTCCGAGCAGAATCGCGCGTTGCGACTCCACGGATATTCCCACGCCGGTGTCAGAAACGCTGATCCTCACGCGTTGGGTTTTAACTTCGTTCGCAACAGTGATTGCGCTAAGTGTGATCGAACCCGAATCCGTGAATTTAACCGCGTTCCCAATGAAGTTTATGATGACTTGTCGGATTCTCGAAGCATCGCCCAAGACTACGGTCGAGATCTCGTTTGCGACATCACAACGGTACGTCAAGTTCTTTTCAGCGCAGAGTGGCTGGAATAGCATTTCAATTTCGGATAGAAAAGTCCGAAAATCAAACTCATAATTCTCGATACGCAGGTTTCCGCTTTCGATTTCCGTCAGCGAAATCACTTCGTCAACGATGTTGAGGAGGTTCTCTCCACACTTGGTGATATTGCGCACCGTCGATAGCTGGTCGGCGTCCAATGGGGTGCCTGCGAGCTTCTTGGCGAGGCCGATAACTCCGTTCATCGGAGTTCTGATCTCATGACTGATGTTGGCCAAAAGCTCGGTTTTACGCCGGTTCGATTCCTCGACGCTTTGCTTAGCCTTTAGCATCTCTGAATTGGCTTCTTGCAACAAGTCGTATTCTCGCCGAATCCACTCAAGCTGCTCGTTGGCCCGGCTTTCACCGCTTATGATCACCTGATCGGCATATTGCTTCTTATAATAGGTTAGGCTCGACTTGAGGATTCGGAATGCGTCGTCGGAACGCCCAAGTCCTTTATAACATTCGGCAAGCATTTCATTCAGATCGAGTAGTACAAAATGTCGTTCGGATTCCCGAGACAGCTCAACAGACCTTTCCAGATATTGGATACCCTTTTCGAAGTTCTTGAGATCCAAGTATCTGGCGCCCAAATCCTTGCTGGGTAACGATATATGCGCCGCATACCCGCCTTCACGAAAGTAAGCTTCGGCAAGGGATGAGAGCTCGGCAGCTTCATCGTCCCGGCCGATGGAGGCGAGGATGCATGACTTGTTCGTGAGCAGGATGGCGTGAAACTTCCGGTCAGGCAAGAGCTTTACCAGGGCGAGTCCTCTGTCGATCACCTCCAACGACTCCGGATACCGTTCGAGATGATTGAGAGCTTCGCTCCAATTGATACAGAGGACCGTCTGCATCGAGAGGTCGCAATCTTCCTCCTCGACTCTCAGACAATATTGAAGCGACGACTCGTATTCGGCCAAAGTGCAGTACAAAAAGGACAGTGTGATGCAGCATTTTGCGGCAATCGTGCGGTGGCCGGCGGCATCCGCCAACTGCAGGGCCAAAAGGGAGTGCTTTAGTGCATCGCTGGTATTTCCCAGCGAACCTTCCACCGAGCCCAACGAATTCAGCGCGCGGACGAATGAAAAGGACTCCTTGTAGGCTGCAAGAGTCTTGACTGCATGGAGGCATGCCTCAGCGCTTTCATGATAGCGTCCGAGGTGTCGAAGACAGTCAGCGACGTGTACGGAAAGCAAAGCCGTTGCTTCTTTGTTCTTAGAGGCTTCGGCAACCGAATATAGGGTTTTCGCTTGTTCGAGGCAATCTACGGGAGACTCAAAGCGCAAGATGTCCAAATTGCATGATAAATCGTAAAGTGCCGTGCGATCTTTAAGCCATCGAGCCTTGCGATCGGGCGGTTCAAATCGATTCTTCATGGGAGTATTGTTACAGCGGTGACAAACCTCATAGAGCTTATCATCGTCCCCTATCTCATGTGGAGTTTGACATAGGATTAAACTACAGAATGGGCGATAATCGCCCATTCCGGCCTGCAATTCACATATTTGAGGTCATGGGCTTCAGCAGGAATGGGGGCGTTCGGGCAGAAACGAAGCGGTAAGACCATAGTGTGCAGAGTCGAAGAGCGACTGGAATTTCCAGGCGATACAGAACCTGCGACCGCAAGGGGATTCAAGTGACGGCCGTTTCGTGATCTATTTAAGCGGTTTTCCGGTTGGAATAAATCAGGTCTGGGCTTCCTGCTGGGCGCCAGCTTTTAGGTATAGGGCAGAGTGGATCGATTGAATGGCCTTGGTAACGGACCCTAGGTCTACTCCGCTTGTCTCCAATAGCGTCTGGAATTCCAATTCCAGAACGGCACGGCAGGAGGCAGCCATTTTTCTTCCTGCCTCGGTTAGACTCACGAAGTTACGACGAGGTTGTTTTGGGTCCACTTGGATAACAACCCATCCCTGCTGCACGAGGCTTGGTAGGGCCTTAGTCACTGCGGCCGGTGAAACCCAGACGTAATCGGCAAGCTCTCTCTGGCTGCAAGGCTCATGCTCGGAAGCGATCATAGGAAATCGCCCCGTAGAGAAACTAATTCCGAGGCAGGTTCTTAGAAGATCGTCGGCAATGTTATCTATCAGCCAAGCCATCTCATGAATCGTAAATGCCAACTGAGTCTTCACTACTAAATATTAGCAGGTTAATATTGCACGACGAAGATGAGATACGCGTGTGGTTAGGATTGGGGGAAAATGACGCGCAAAGAATGCCACTTAAAGATTCGTTCGGAGCGAGCATTCTAGGTGGGATATGGCGCCATTATTCGATAGGTTGTGAGCGATGAAGTCATAATCGGCATGGTTGATGACTGGAGCCGGAGCCTCGATGAATTGAGAAGCACGAGCCATCATGATGCATTGGGTCGTGACTTCCCATGTATCTGGATGACAGACCTCCTGTATCCTATATTTCAATAAGACAAGAGGTTTTTGGCAGAGCGGTGAGCGATTTTCAAGCGGTGATAGTCCCCGGAGGAGGTCTCTTCTCAGACGGCGAAGTGCGTCCATGGGTTGCCAACCGTCTCGAAGCTGCGATCGGTTTCTCATGCGATTACATCATCACATTGAGCGCAGGTACGACGCACAAGCCGCCTCCCCAAGATTCCGGCGCATTTCCGGTCTTTGAGTCAATCGCGGCTGCTCGGTATTTGATCAGACGTGGAGTTGCTCTAAACCGCCTACTTACTGAGAGCTGTTCGTATGATACGATCGGCAACGCCTATTTCGCACGTGTGATTCATACCGACGTTCTGCGATTACAGCGTCTCTTGATCGTTACCTCTGAGTTTCACATGCCACGGACTCAAGCGATATTCAAGTGGGTCTTCCGTCTGGCCCCATGTGTGTGCGACTATGAACTCTCGTTTTTGGCCGTGCCGAACGTCGGCATGGATGAATCCGCGCTCTCCGCGAGGCTCGAAAAGGAGAACACCAGCCTTGCATCTTTGGACAATTTGTCCGCTAGGTTGGAGACCCTTCCTCAATTGCATGCCTGGTTGTTTACCGAACACAGCGCCTACGCTGTAGCCCAAAGCCGGACGGACGACGTTCCCGACAGTGCCACCTTACGCACTTATTGACGCCACTTGTTTGTCCAATTCTGAGTTCCTCCGGATACGCGGTCAGGTTTGTCGATGTTCGGCCCTAATTGTGAATGCGGCCGCTTTCCCTTTTCGGTGATAAGATTGAGGTCCGATGTTCTCCTATGTACTACCCTTGCCTCTTAAAATGGCTTTAACTTTCGGGCTTGCACTCGGGAGTAGATCGGTCCGGGACGACTATGGAATCAACGCCTTGCTTAATAAATGGGCAGGAAAGGAGATCTCGACCCTATCCGCCCAGGACCGGTCTCGTTTTATGGGACTTATGCAAAGGAATCTGATACCCAACCGGGATGTGCGATACACATTCGACGATCCTTACCTTACGTTTGAGAACAACGGATATGCCTATGTTTGGCGATTTGGGAGTGCCGCCGACCATCGATTCCTGATTCTCTTAAATCCCCATACCGGAATGGTTCCAAGTGCAGAGCATGCATGGCTGTTTAACGTGACCGCGAAAGGAAGTGTGCTGAAACGTTATGAATTCGACACCGGTTGGAGAATGCACGCCTCAGGAGCAACCTACGGAAAGGTCAGTTGGCTCTGTAGTCCGGTTCTCGTCCAGCGGATGCGCGAGGGAATGAATGGCGGCGGCCCCAGGGCCATTTACATTGGTTTCGACGGAGACCGTCCTGCAGTTGTGCGCCTTGAGGATGAATCCGGTGCCCAGCGTGCAATGGACTATTTCGCACCCAACTGGGTTGTTGGCCCTCCTTATAGTCCGCCATCGGTCGCTGGCATGGAGAAAATCTTGATGGGATCCAATGAGGTCAAACTTCTCGAATCCCTTGTTTGGTTGTCGGGAAGTCATCAAGATATTTCAAGCAACCGTGCAGACGTCTCTCATGAGGACATCTCGAGTGAGATCAGGTACGCCGAGTGTGTCCGTTCGCCAACCATCGTCCGCGCCATAAAAAGTCTCTTGCTCAGCAAGAACCCCTACGTGCGACAACTGGCAAAAGGAATTGCCGGAGACACGGAACTCAAGAAGCACAAGAGTACATATCAGGATTCGTTCTAATACGGTCAATCGGGCGGTGTCGTTAGGGAGGTGGCATGCCGCCGAGATAGTTATAAGGCCTCAGCGGCACCGATTCGAGGAGCCGGCTATATGCGGGATTGGGGAATCGGCGCAGATAGGGCTCAATCCAGATGACGTCCTCACTCTTGATCTTCCCCTGCGCGGGGGTCTCCTGAGCGAAGCCTGCTTTTGTGGCGAAGTACTGATTGTCTTCAAGGCCGGACATCGCACGGTTGACCAAGCGGGAAAGAGCTCCGTCGTTACGCGAGTAGAGGTCAAGGCCGTTGACGGCGCCGAACTCGGCCATTGTGACCAAGGGCGCAAGCGCGAAAAGATGGTAGTGGAGCGCCCGTTGGCCGCGGGACATCTCAAGCGGAAGCGTTCCATCGGGTTGCACTCGGCTGAGGCCGTCATCGTAGGCGTTGACGCCCCACCCGTAAAGCGCCTTATCGTTGGCGGCGATGCCAGTGGGCATGATGGAAAGGCCTGCCCAAGCGTAGTGGTTGTTCTTCGAGTCGCCTGAGCCTTTCGCGCGTCCTCGGTCGAAGTATCCCTGAGTACAACTTGCAATCGACCTCAACCAGGTGACGACGGCCTGACGGTCTTCTAGCAACCCAGGCTCCGCGCCGCGCACCTTGAGCCACGTGATCGCGAGTGCCGCAAGGGTCCAATTCTGAACGTAATAGGCCTGGTTCGAACTCATCTTGCCAGTCACCGCCCCTGCTTGGGCATTGATCGCCAGGACATGAAGCACGCACTCGGCGGCTGCGCGAGAGCCTGTTGCCTGGAACTTATCGGCGGCGGATTCGACAAGTCTCATCGTATCGCGAAAGCTTTTTTCGCGCGCGTTGTATGCGGCGAATCGCACTGGGTCAATCACAGAATGCTTGGCATCCGAGTAATAGTCGGTGGCCTCGATGTCCTTCGGAAGTGGTTCAGGAGGCGTATATCTGTAGGGAATGTCAGTGACGCTCACCGTGTGGACGTCCCATGGAGAGCGCAATGCAGGTTCGTGCTGGGCAACTGCCGCGCACGTGCTTAGTGTTGGTATCGCCAAAAGCAGGGCTCTAATGAGGCGTTGGTAGGAGCACATGCAATCAATTTCCTCATCGACCTTGCCGAACTTGGATGGCCGTCTTTTAAACGAGCTCAACTTCGTGGAAGTTAGGTCGCAACGCCAGGAACAATCCAATACCGGCGCCCTTCGCCAATTATAACACGAGCTACGTGAACTGGCCGAGCCATCCAGGTTTCCTGATCCGTGATGTAATTGTTAATATTTTACTTCAACGGTGGACAAAACAGTTTGCTTGGTCTTTCTACGCGTCACTCCGAAGGCCGCCGGCTGAATCTCTATAGACGAAGTCCTCACAGACCGAAAGGAGAAATTCCGCAGATCCTAGAACCGCTTCGACTGCAAGGCACAGGACTGCCAGTCGATCGTTGCCAAACTTGGCGAATAGGAGTCGCGAAGCTCGTTAAATTGATCCTTATGCTGCTTAGGGTCATTATTTCGACAGTGCTCCTTTTTCCTTTAGATGAGCGGCCAAGCGAGCCCCGCAAGTTGGCTCTTTTGCTGCATGGGCTCTCACGAAGCTAACAACTTCGCCGTCAAATCTAAACTCAGCTTCTGTTTCAAGCAGGAGCCCGCCCCTCTCGCGGATCTCATTCGGTATCGTCACTTGGCCCCTGAATGTGAACCCTTTAGCTCTGATACAGAGCTAAAGGCCGCTTTTTTTAGCTACTCCGATTGATCGGCAGGCGCCGAACGGTCTTGTGCCAACGTGCCCCGATTTTTGTTCGGGTTGTGATCACTTCTCTTGCTCCGGTGGCGTCGTCAATTTCATCTTCGACAAGGATCAGTTTCTTGTTGTGCCACTTGTATGTCGAGCTTTTATGCCATGCAGCGCCGCTCTTGTCGAAGGCAGTCAATTCTTGCTTTTTCGCGTCGACAGATACCAAACCTAGATGCTCGGATGAAAGGGCAGATAAGGCTGAGTCTTTGACGAACTGCTTTTGGGCTGGAATCCAGCGAAAGACATCGTAGGTCAAACCGCCGTAGCTGCCCGACGTGTCCTTGCAGATGGCCAGATCCTGATGTCCGTCGAAGTCGAAGTCCTCGAACACGAAGGAGTAGGAGTCATCGTAGGTTGACGGCGGCTTGTCGTGGGCGCCGATGCTTGTGGAATAGCTGCCCTTGAATAGCGTTAATGAAGGCATTCGGATGCTTTGGATCGGTTTACCGGTTGATCGCAAGATAATCTTCACGACTGCCGGGCCAGCGATCGGATCGTCCGGGTCGCCAGACTTGGCATCTAGGTCCACCGACAACGAATACAGGGGCGATGCATTGGCAATGGAGATATGCTGGTGGTGGGTTGGCGTGTTCGCCTGGAATGCAAGGTAAAAAATCATTGGGTGGTGTCGGAAGTATACAACTCCACTTATGGCCCAGGAGGACCTGGTTTTGAGTTGCAGACAGCCTCACATACCCAAAGGACGCTTTTCCAAGGCTGATGCACTACCTGTCAATTCGATGCGATGAAAACGTGCTTCGAAAGTCCGTTCGAATGCGAACGGCATCTCTTGTGATGAGACCAGATCCAGCAACCGCAGCGTGAGCGACATTGGGAACATCACCTCTGGCGCAAAAGTGCGTGACCGCTAGGTTTTTGCTGTTATTAGACGCATCAGAGATCCAACGATGGCTTTTTGATAAACGGGGTATCCCCTTGGGTCAATAGCGAACCTGATTCGTCTTCTTCCTCACCTACAGGTTATCCTGGAGACAAGGCGCTTGGGGCGCGCATACGGAAGAACCGGCACCCTACCCTCCATTGGCGCAAACTTTGTGGGCTTTCGCTGAGAATGCTCGATAACGAGGCCTTTCAGGCCCACTGTGGAACAAGGTAGTCGACACGGAATCACCCTGAAAACCCAATTCCCCTCGCGGAGGAGGGGAATAAGGGTTTTATGGCGATTGCGACGCAATCCGTCTTGTTCCCCGATTTATTCGAGGAGCGCCCGCTAACCAGCCTGAGGGCGAGTTTTCTAACTAAGGAACACCATGAGGGAATTCGGATGCGCAAGACCCTCTAAGTTAGCGCCAACGACCCTACCCTCTCCCTTCAGAAAGGGCGAGGGAGCGTGCCTACAAAACCCATGACCATCATCCTAGATGGTAGCCATTTATGAGGTTCTGAGAAGTCATGAAGAAATTGATTGGGCCATTTCAAATTCGGTGTTGAGCGAAGGGGCTAGCCCTTCTTGATAAAAGCCGACAGCTACCACGGACGAAGACGTTTAGGTCCGACCAATTCATCCGGTTGAAAATACACCCGCTGCGAGCTGTCTGATTGCTAGCGTAGGTTTCCAAGGCTGTGGATCGATATGAGCCGCCTTGCTTAATCCCAAGCCTGGATGAGATCTGTATTTGTCTTGCATAATCAATTCTTGGTTGAGCGTTCTCCAAGTACTGACAGGCGTACGCGCTCGTATTTCGGCTGCACTGGTGATCCGTTGACGCTTCTTGGATAGCGACGCCATCCACTCGTACGATCACCGCTTCAAACCTGAGAATCGAACAGCGATCATAAACATCTAAATCGGCGAATATCGGTATGGGATTAATCGACCAAGACTTGACCCCAAGTGAGCGCATGACAATTGCGCAGTTGCGGCTAGACGTTGCAGACTATCTGGGCACAGAACAGTTGATTCGTTCGATTGAACCCGGGGATCCCGCCTATGGCGCATCCCTTCTGCTACTCGTCGACTTGCTTTTTGCCAACAACCGTTTCGAAGACTTGAGGGCTTTTTCCAAGCTCCCAATGACCGGAACCATTAGCGATGAAGAGCACGAACTCCTCGAACTTTGGCGGCTATTTATCAGATGTTTCGGCGAGCTTCCGAATCTTGAGGGCCCAGCATGGCGCCGGCTAGAGTCGCGTCTCGTGGACATGGAGCATAGCCACTTTCGTTCGGTCAGAGCTCGCGCCCACGAATTGTCCGCCAGATTGTCTTCGATTCGATTTACTTTGCGTGGGGGTGGGCAGTCACAAAAGCTCGACCTGATCAAGCGCTATGAAGAGGCTTCAAGTCGTTTTGCTGCCACAGACAGACCCAGGGAAGCACTTCGATGCCTCATAAAGGTCGCTGATCTGGAGTCAAAACCGCCGCAGCCCGATTCATGGGCGGCGATCAGTCGCCTCGAGACAATTGCTAGTCACGCAAGGGCGGCATCGCTACCCCATCTGGAAGCCGAAGCGTCGCTCATGATAGCAAGCTTGACCTTCAAAATGGACCATCAAGCTCCCCAAGACCCGGACTTGGGGAAGCTCCAAGCTCTGTTTCAGCATGCTGAAGATCTTTTCAACGCACTCGGCCATCGAACCGGCCCGGCTAGCGTGGTCGCCGGATTTGCAAAGTCTCTTCTGGAACATGGCTATTTGCCGGGGGTCGAGCTCGCCGAGAAGATATTGCCTTTGCTTGAAACAAACCGGGACCTTTCATCGGCCCAGAGTATTTTATCCGACCTTCATCAGTGGCATGTGCGGCACGGTAACGCCGATAAGGCTCTTGAGGTTTTGGGCGAGAAAAACAGAATTGAGGAGCAACTTGCCCTCGAGTTCACGAAGAGGACATCGGCACTCGCTGAAGCAGACCAAAGCATGCGATACGGCCGCATTGCGAATGCCCTGAACTACCTTTCGGATGGGGGAGCGAATCCCGACAAATTGCACGCTGACGATTCTAATAGCGGCGCCTGGCTCATGCGCTCAAACACGCTTCGACGCGCCGGTAGGATCCGGGAGGCCTACGACGTCCTCCAAGACGTTATTCCACGCATGGAATCCACCGAGAATCCGTTTTGGGGACAGGCGCTGAATCTCGCGGCAAACTTGCTGGGAGAACTCGGAGACAAGGATGCCATTCCGTATTTCCTGGCTAGTGCAACCGTTTATGAAGCACGCGGCGAAAACATGGAAGTCGCCCAGCAATACAACCAGTTGGCTTCGACTCTTGTTCAGTGGCGAAAAAAACGCGGCCAAAAGCCGGTCATAACGGAGGAGATAGAAACCCATTTCAACCTGGCCTCCAAGATTCTGCAATTCAACCGAACTCTTGCCGGAAGGATTGAACTTGCAATGCTTGCCACCAATCGTGGACAAGCGGCGTTTTTCGAAGGACTCTATGATGCCTGCGGTTTCTGGTATGAGCAAGCAGAGTCCATTTACCGAATTTTGGAATTGAAACACGAGCTAGCTTTCATTAAGACGCACGAGGCTCTTGTTCTCATAGATCGTGCGAGGCAAACTGGCGTAGCTGCAAACGACAAAGCTTATGGATATCTCCTCGAAGCGCTCAACCTCTTTCAAGCTTCTGGAATGCGCGAACAAACTTGGAATTCCCATTTTTACCTCGGACTTTGCCAGTATGAAGCCAGCCGTTGGGAGATTCCCAACTCAGAAGAGTCGCTATCTCGTCTTGAACTCGCCAAGAAGCATCTTGAGGACGCCTGTAATGAGGCCGATCGTCTACGAGGCGCTTCTACCGATCTAGGGCCCGTAGACTCACAATATAGAGCCCGGTCGGCCTCTGGGCTTGGAAAAGTCGAGCTGTATCGCACCGGTCTGCGGCTTGCCTTGGACGGAATGAAAGACCCCGCGTATGCCCTTCAGTGGCTGGAGCGAATGAAGAGTCGTGCCCTTCTCGATGCAGTCGATTCCGGTCCGATTACGCTGTCCGAAGAACTGCGAGATAATCCAAACGTTAAGTACGACCTTTTTCTACGGGAGGAGCTATCTCATTCCACATCGAGGAGCGCGACCCTAAACATTGAAAAGGAGATCGAATCCAATCTAGACTTGCTCAGTCAGAACACCCTGACGCGCCGATACGTCGCATTTCGCCGCAACGATGTGCCCACGTTTGAAGAGATTCGTGACGGCCTGACTCGTAACGGCGCCTCGCGGTCGTTAGTGATCAGTTATTTTACTGCAGATAGTGCGGTTCTCGTTTTTGGCGTGAGGAGCGACTGGGAAGTACCTCGTTTCAGACGGCTAAACATCGACCCGAAATCCGTGCATCGGATCTCCAATGCAATGCGGCGAGAGGGTGGACCGCTTGATATTCTGCGAGACCACTCTGAACGACCTTGGCAACTTCTCAATGGGCTCGTCGAACCTATCGCCGATTGGTGCAATCCGGGCGAGCACGTCTGTCTCATTCCATTCGGAGATCTCCATGGAATGCCTCTCCATACTCTCTCAATCGGGTTGCCGCGCCAACGCCTAATTTGGCGAAATCCGATTTCTTATAGCCCAAGCCTGTCAGTTTTGCACCGCTTGCTTTTAAGGCCGGCATCAAGCGGGAACTCGCGCTTTGAGAAGTTAATTGCGTTTGGCGATTCACTTGAGGATCGGTCGGCGGCAGCGCGAGAATCTCGTTGGATCGCCGAAACATGCGGCGGTAGGGTCTTTGTCGGTCCATCGGTGACACGCGATGTCGTTCTGTCTGCGATGCGCGAGGCAAGCTGGGTGCACTTTGCCGGGCATGGGGAGGCAAGCAGGGACGACGGACTAGGTTCTTCGCTGATTTTGGCGGGCGGACACCGACTTACAGCTCGCGAACTGATGGTGGAGCGCATTGCACCAAAGGTGGTTGTCTTGAGCGGCTGTGAAACGGGAGCGGCGACCTTGGAAGCGGGCGACGAAGCAGTTGGATTGCCGCTTGCACTACTCCACAGCGGAGCATCGACACTTATCTCAAGCCAGTGGCGGGTAGGCGATTCTAGTTCAGAGGCTTTTATGGTCGCATTCTATGAAAGCTTGCTCAAGCTACCTTCTGTTTCAACGCTCTCAGCGTGGTATTCGGCAGTTCGCAAGATCTCTCAAGATGAAAGGTGGGCGAACCCATATTACTGGGGGCCGTTTGTACTGTCCGGCGACTGGCGCTAGTAGAATTCATGGGGATGCTGAACGATGATTTCGTGATTCCCATGGCGCTTGACGAGGAATCGCTTGGCGAGCGGGCCGAACCGGTGACGGTCTTACTCGAAAAGTCGCCGACGCTACTGGGAAACAGTCACATTACTTTGAGGCAAGAAGATGTCGTTACCGCTCTAGGAGAAAGCGGACGAAGGAGCTTGGAGATCCGCTTGAAGCTTTTTGTGCATCCCGGCGAAGGCGTGGACTTTCATTCGCTCAAGCTAACCTTTGAATTCGACGCGAATCCGACGGTCCTCATCACCAAAATCGATCCCGAGCGAATCCAGGGTTCACCTACTGAGATAACGGTCAAACGAAAAGTCGGTATCAAGCCAAAGGAACTTGAATTCGGCACAGAGCATTCTGCAAAGTACACGACCGCGCCCGACATGGTGTTTGGCTCCATCATGGGTACGAGCGGAGCGACATTCGAGTTCTTTGCACCAAAGGGAGAAAAACTCAGGGTGAATCAGAATATCACGCTCTGTCTGGAGTATGCCCTGGATAATTCGTCTGTTATCGGATGGGTAACCGTCCGGGGAAAAATGCAAGCTAATGGCCTACGAGGCTTAATACCTGTATGGGGACGGAAGGATGTGAATTTCCTTCGATCATTCACTGCGTCGTAGATTAGTTTGCATGCTACGCGAGGCGCCTCACTCCAAAGGCGGTCAAGGCCATCTTCAACGAGCAAGGGTGGATGGAATCCCCCGAACGCCGTACTCCATGCTAGCAAAAGGCGTTAGATTCACAATGCCCCATGGACCGGATCCCCGCCGGGGGTGGGGTTTTTCAAGGCATCTCAACTGAGAGGTGTGTTGGGCAAAGCGACTCCAGAAAGTTTCGCGCGTCAAAGATCTCGCCAGCGGCGAATACGCCTGCCGTCTTTCCGTGCATGCCAACGGCTCGTTGAGTCGCTTCCACCACAAAGGGCGCGGTAAACGCGTAGATGTCTCTTCCCCGGGCAACTGCGCGACGCTCCTGACTTCCCGCCCCCACCACTACCTCGACTAGGAAAGTTTGATTGGAGCGGCCGCTCTGATCAGTGGCGGGAGGCGGAGAAAGATCCGGATCGTCCAAGTCCTTTAGCGGGGCGACGGTCATGTAGGTTCGGATTTCGGGTGCTTTCAGGTGCCGGGGAATCGAAGCGCTTTCTGCCATGGTGAACTCGCCGAGAACCTTCTGCGTTCCTATTGGGGGCGGGAAAGTCCAAATATCGACCGGTGCGTCGTCCGTGCGGAACTGCATTTGACGATTCGAGAACACCAATCGTCGTCCCATCCTTCTGTCTCTCGAAACTTGGGTCGTTGCCCTTGTCCCAAGCGTCGGTTTCCAACTACTGAGAGCATACGCGATGCTGATCTCGTCTGCCGTCAACCAATCACCCATGGCGACAGTTGCGAGCAGATCGCTGAGTCCGCCGTAAAACGCCATGCCCGGCAAAATCGCAATGCCTGCCTCGCACGCTCGATCAGCAAAGTGTTCGAACGTATCCACGTTGGCCTCTATCTCGGCGGATACATCCAGATATGGAATCTGTGCCCGCAATGAGGCCTCGATGACCGGTGCGGCGGTTCTCGCAAATGGCCCGGCGCAATTGATAACGGCTGTCGAACCGACAAGTGCGCGATCTAGCGTCGCAGGATCCTCGACGGACGCACGGCGCAATTCCAGCCCAGGATGCAGTTCCCCAAGGGCATTTAACTTGCCAGAATCTCGTCCGGAGAGGATTGGAATCCACCCACGTTTCCGCAGCTCAGAAACCACGAAACGTCCGGTGTGGCCGTAGGCTCCATAAACGGTTACGGTCCTTTTGGATGTCATGGGAAAGACCTGTCTCTCGATCTCAGCGCGAAATTCCTTTCAAGCATCAAATTGATCTCCTCGTGTTCCCCTCGGCTAGGGCAATAGAGTGATCATAATGTAGGCCCCTCAGTGGTCGCTATCGAAATATTTAGCGAGATGCGTGCCTGCCCAGTCTCCACTGCTTCCGAACGTCGGGACTCCGGAGGACAAAACGGCTATGGGAATCGGCGCTACCGAATAACCCCAAAGTGAGATGAGAGGCGAGGAAACAGGCGATACGACGATCGGCCGCTCATCTGAGAACAACGGGAGCAAGGGATCGTTTGAGACGTCTGGCTAGCTGACCTACGTGCTATCATCAGGCAAGATGGGCGAACCTACCGAGGCTCAAAACGATGTCTTGCTGGCCGAATTGGCCGACGCCCTGAACAATGCCTTGGGGCGATTGCCCTGCATCCATGGATTCTTTCCCTCTGTGCAAGTTGAACTCATCGACGGCAAGACCGTCAAGCCGACCATTACGTTTCGGTGCTACGAATGCAGGCAAACGATGAGCTACCCGCCGCGCATGGGCGCCCTGATCGACGGCATTCTCTCGGAATTTAACGACAGATTTCTAGACGCTGGACTAAATGCCCATCACGACCCATTCCGCCAGAACCGATAGCAACTGCCTGGATTATCAGGAACCAGACACCAATCTCTTCCACATCGCCGCCTATTCGATCGCTTGTTAGAAGCAGAGTGATCGGCATCGCCCAACGGCAGAACTGAACCAATCATTTTGCAGGCCTCTTTTTAAGCATGGTCATTTTCGAATTCCAAAGCGTACGGCGATATGTAGGACCTGAATTCGCGTCGAGTTCGTAGAAGGCCACGGTGTCCATAAGTCGGGTTACCAACTAAGTGGTCGAAAGAAAATCGGACATTTCCCAACTGTCAGAGGTTGGGGTTGTCAAGCGAATCAGGCACGTAATGCGCCTGCCGATGGAGATTTACTCAGTGAGAGCAACCATTTAGTGCTAGATTCAGGTTGAGGACGGGGATGACAAACCTGGAATATCTAACGTCACGGCAGCGAGTGGTTCGCGCCGTCAATCATGAGCCGGTGGATCGGGTTCCAATCGATCTTGGTAGCCGCACATCGACTGGTATTTCCATGTTTGCTTATTGGCATCTACGCGACTACCTGGGGCTGTCGACCGACAACATTTGGATACCTGACATGGTGCAGGGGCTTGCCTATGTCGATGAGGACATTCTGCGGCGATTCCACTGTGACTGCATGCTCCTAGAGCCAAGGTATGCCGCGACGGTTCCCTGGAATGTTCGCGGCAAATACACCTTTGCGATATCCGGCGAGGCCCACCCGATGCTGGCGGAGGACGGCACTTGGACGTTGAGGAAAGGCGAGGCGTCGATGCAAATGCCTCCCGGCGGATTCTTCTTCGACGGCGCCTGGTTAAGAGATTGGGGCTCTGGCACGAACGAAGAGCGCTTGGATCTGTACGCGAGGGAAGCTGAACGAATATATAAGGAGACAGACTTCGCTACCATTTACTCCGGATATAGCCAAGGTCTGTCGATGCCTCATTACGGTGGTGGTGACATCGAGGATGCGATGCACGCATATGAGGACCCTGACGAAGTGCACGAACGGCGGGAAAGAGCCCTTGCCGGCGCCATCGAACGCATGCAGACGGTAATCGAACGCTTTGGCCAGTACGTGCAGTTAGTGACGATGTCGGATGACATGGGAACCCAAAGTGGTCTGATGTGCAGCCCATGGTACATCGAAGAATTCTGCATGCCTTATTACAGGCGCTCTTGCGATTTTGTGCACGAGTACAGCGACATCAAGGTTCTTCTACACAGTTGTGGGGCGGTCGAACGGCTGATCCCGATGTTCATCGAAGCCGGCATCGACGTGCTAAACCCAGTCCAGATATCCGCGGCTGGCATGGACCCGCGAACTCTGAAGGCAAAATACGGTGATGACATCTGCTTTTGGGGCGGTGGTTGCAATACGCAACATGTACTGGGCAGCGGTACGCCGGAGGAGGTTGCAGACAATGTTCGGGAATTAATGGGAATCTTTAAGCCGAACAGCGGCTACGTGTTCAACCAGGTACACAACGTCATGGGAGACGTTCCGCCCGAGAACATCGTGGCAATGCTCGAAACCGCCTATGCCGAGTCGTTCAGTTCTTGCTAATCCACCGCGCAACACGGACGCAACCGACGATCGGGTCCTACTCCTGTCCTTGCAATAATCACTGGACTCTGAATACCAGGGCCCGATCTGAGGGTCTTGGCGTGTCACCAGGCGGCTCGGGCAGCCTTACTAGCCCTGATTGGGCCATCGTGTGGTAGCAACTCCCGATAACTTAAGAAGACACCCCTAATTCTGTGGCACGCCAAGTTGCCGAGACGCAGATGGGAGGAAAGCCTATAGAGTTACGCAACCTACAATCGGCCGTGCTCAAAAGTAATTACTGAGAAGACAAGAAGTTCATTGTTTCCTTCCTGGACGAGCATCTGAGCGAGCAAAAGCACGGCGTGAAAGTTAGGAGGTAGAGATCGACTCCCTTCCTACTTGCTTTTATCAACGGGCCGGTTGTCGAAAGCGAGGTCGTCCAATTGGATGGACCCGGTCGCCTCGCCTTGGGTGTAGAAACCGAAGTCGATCATCGTGACAACCTTTGGATCGTAGCCCTTCGGGTAGTCCATGTCACGTAGAGGTATCACGACTTCGTGCCACTTACCGTCGCGGAAATTGGGGCAGTATTTTACGATACTCATCTTGGGGGCGTGATGTTCGGGGGTGTCGACCACATCGCCATTGCAGAGCAACTGAACTTGAAGATCCTCAGTCAAGCCGTTTGACTTGATCCAGAAATTCAGGTTTGTCATCTTGCTTGTGTCGGTGCCGACCGTTCGCCCAGTCTTCCAGTCGAACCAGTCAAAACCAAATCCGATCCAGATCTGTTTGTCGTGGAACTTCAGTTCAAGGGCGGTGTTACCACTGTGGGCATCGCTCTGCGTCCTGAGGAAAGTCGACGTAGTCGGGTTGACCCAGCTACTTCCCTTATCGTGCGTCTCGCCGTCCCAGACGACGATGCGTTTTGTGCTGCTCCCGACAGGGGGTGATTGAGTCATCGCGGACCGGGGTGGTGCGCTAACAAGGATCAAGGCGAGCAGTAGATGTTGCATTTTAATTACCTGACTTTTACCTTTCGAAGTAGAGGGATCTCTCCCTCCTCGATTTCTGTGTGCGATTGATTGTCTGAATTCATTGGGACCAAGCGATCACAAGTGCCCGGCACCCTTTTAAGATCGGTTTGGCCTGCTATTTGGACCGGATTCCATAGAAGTGATTGAGAGTAATCGGGTCCAGCCAAAGCGAACCATCCGAACTGACAGCCCTGCCCAATCCGAGCCCCTCGTCGTAGCCCCAAATGGCATTGGGTAACTTGAGGTTCGAAATGGCGGCTCTCATCCCATCGAACCAACGTCCTCTTGAATCGGGAGCCGATACCTTCGGGTAGGCGCCAAATTCGCCCAAAACGACTGGGACGCCATGGGCCTCACCCCAGTCTTTGGCAATCTTCAGCCTCGAAAGCAAGTAGGCTGCGTCATATCGGTGCTTGCCATAGTCATCCAGAGTCCCGGCATATTTCGAGTCGTTTTTTGAACGGATTTTCTCCATGGCTTCGGGGCTGGACGGAAAAGGCATGTCGTTCAGGTCCTTTGGGATCTCGTCAATCCACTCCGCCCCCTGGTGGGTGAAGAAGAATGGGTCATAGCAATGAAACGTGTAAATCAGGTTTTTCTCCGGCAGTGCAGGCATCTTCTGAAGCGTATCGATGCTGCCTCCAATACGTTGGAGAGACCATGATTGTCCGATTCGGATCTTGCTTGCGAATGGCCTGAACCACTTTGGATTGCAGTTGGTACCAGTCGTCGGGCCTCTGAATGAAAACCGGCTCGTTCACGATCTCAAACACAAGATCGGAATAATGGCTTCCTTTATAGTGCTCTGCGAGAGTATTCCAAAAGCTTACGAGACCCGAATTGTCCCGGCCCTCCTTGTCCAATCCAAGCTGACCGTTGTCGTGCAAATCCCATATGACTGCCAAATGTTGGCGGAAGAGTTGGGTGAGCGCGTCATCGATCTTTGAGAGCTGATCTGTCGGTTTGCCGCCGCTGTAGATCAAGTCGGGAGAGATGCAGAGGCGCACGAACTTCACCCCGAGTTTGTTGAAAACCTGATAGTCGGCGTCGCCCAGATACTTGGCAAAATGGGAATCTTGGTTTCCGGGCCCCAAATAGCAAAACCAGCGCGTAATGTTGACTCCAGTAGTGAGCCGGCTCAACAAGGCCTTTGGAACGTCTCCCGAAGTTGGGCTCATGGGCGATGCGTTCATCGCCGTCGACAGGGCAAGGAGGGCGGATAAAAGCAATGTGTTCACCTACAATTCACCTCTGGCAGAATTGAATGACAAGTCGACGTGCCCGAACCTCTCATGCGCTGCTCTAGAAGACTGAAGCGGCCGCCTGGGCATGCAAAGGTTAACTGACGCCTGAACGAGTGGCTTCGCGAGATTCAATCCGGCACACATGGCCAAGTGGTTTCTGATACGGTTCCGTTCACAGTAGCCGACTGTAGAGTTCGACATGCTCACGATAAGTTGTGTGTCGTCGCCGGCTTCCTGTGCTTTCCGCATTCGACCCTTCGCCTGAGCCAACATGAGGCAAAGCGTCGTTGGGAAGTCCACGTTGACGGTTAAGAGTTTGGTAGAGGTGGTTTCCTTACATTGCATAGTTACTGTGTCCCCTTTCGGCCAGGGTTTGGCGTGGCCGTCGATTCACGAATATCAAGGCGACAGTCGTATAAGGTTGACTGGACTGGAACATCTGTGGCGGTTTCCCCCCCTGCGTCGATGAGCTTTAACAGGCAAACGGTTGCGTCGCGAGCAATCTGCTTGATTGGTTGGTGAACCGAGGTGAGCCTCGGCTGAGTCGCATCGCATAGGCTTGAGGAGTCGAACCCCACGACCGATAGATCATCAGGCACGCGAATTCCCATCTCCCTGGCCCGAGACAGGATATGCCCGGCGTGGACGTCGTTGTAAGCCGCCAACGCAGTGTGTGGCGCAGAGTTTGACGCGTACTTGTCCAGTTCCTCGGCCTCGTATTCCCAAAACAGAACCTCTCCCTTAACCCCGAAATCCTCAGCCGCCTTCAGAAACGCTGCGGTCCTTGCTTTACCTTCAGTGGTTCTCGCCGTGTGCGATTTAACGACAAAGCCGATACTCTCGTGTCCCAAGCCGGCAAGATGGCTGACAACCCTCTCCATCGCATGTTCGTTGTCGGCTGCGAAAGTCGGTACCCCTGGCGCGGTCCCTGGTGGGGCATGGACGAGGACGATGGGCATCCGTAAACTCTTGGCCGAATCGATCGAGGTCTCAGCTAAATCGGGACGACACCAAAGGACTCCATCGAACTGACCGTTCGGAATCCGGATGTCGGCTTCGTCTCGCATGAGCGAAGGGCACAGCGAAAGGTTATATCCGCGCGGAAACAACTCTGCCATGATTCCATCGAGAAGGTCCTGGTAGTAAGGCGCGCCTCCAAACTCCGTCAGGTTTTGAAAGACGACACCGATCGTATTCGTTCTGCGTGTTCGCAGCCCACGGGCCTGTAGGTTGGGTTGGTAATTCAGTTCCTTCGCCTTTTCGCGAATCAACTGGGCTTTCTCTTCGCTAACCTTGACGTTGCGCCCGCCCCCCGTCAGTACGGCGCACGCGGACATCACGGAAACTCCGGCCGCGTCAGCAATATTCCGTAGGGTTGCTCTCATACAATGACTCGATCATCAATCCCAATGGCCCATGTAACGTTACATCCCCTCAGCGTCGTTAATGTATCGTTACATTCCAGTGGGCTAATTGATATTTTGCGTGATGGAATCGACCAAGAGACCTGCTGACCATGAATAATTGCGACTCACAGAGCAATAAACAGGATGCATACTTGGGGATTATCTGAATTGGTTTACGGTTGCCCTTGCGGGCAACCGTGGGCTCTTTTACATAGTCCTTCCGGGATACTTCATGCTCCATGATTCGGAACCTTGGGCCTTGTTTGTGGGCGTGCTGGGCGCCCCGGGTGGGCCATAACCCTTGGGAGCCGGCACTCGTGCCATGTCTGCCTTGGTGTAACCGGGCGGGTCGGAAGAGGTCGAACATCCCGACACAAAGCTGGTCAGAACTACCGCGCCGACCAGCCAAAGCGCTAACGTAAGGCGTCCCATTCGTTGTTAAACCTCGTGTTCCAGCAGCCGCCACCGTTACCGTCCGTAATTCCTCCAGGAATGTCCACTGTTGACTCCGGTTTGACAAGCTTAGCGTGACCATCTCCGAAGCAAACCGGGGAGTTGCCGGCATAGAACCGATCGATGTAGCCAAGGTAGGTTGGGTCGGGAGCACTCCAGAGGTCGGCTGCTCCGGGAAGCACTCCGTGGGTTCCGTCAGGATCGATATCGGTATCGGCTGGTCCCTCGAAGACCGTCGCCCAAGCATCGAACAAGCCGAGCAGTTTTCCCGCGGCCGAATCGTCGTAAGTGCCTGGAGGAGTCGCGGATCGCGACGCGAACATGACGGTCGCCGCGACCTGGTCAATCTGCGACTGCGACCTCGTGGCCTGCTGATGCCAGTTGGTCCCATTGTAATCGGAAGGACCGTTGATGTTGATCACTCCCCGGAAGTCAAATCCGTCCCAAGCCGACGTGCAGTTACCCGCCAGCAGCCCATTCGCAACGTACGTGTATTTTGGACCTGAGGGAAACGCCGTCGACAGGGTGACGTTGTCGTCTGGATCTTTCACAATTCCGTAGGATTTCATGTAGGGAAAGGTCAGCATGATCCATGAGAGTTGCCAGCCATCCTGGTTCGAAGGACTGTTAAACTCGGACACGAACTGGTCGTCATAATCGTTCGAGTACATCAAGGATGCGAGTCCAAGCTGCTTCACATTGCTGAGGGATTGGGTGCCCTTGGCCGCGTTCTTAGCCTGAGCAAACACTGGAAATAGGATCGCAGCTAGAATGGCAATGATCGCGATGACGACGAGTAGCTCAATTAGCGTAAAAGCTCTAGAATTGCTACGTTGCATAGTTTTTTGCTCCTGTACAAATTGCCCTTCGAACTTTGCTAAGTCGTCGAGCCGTGAACGAAATGAACTGGCAATACGGTTTCCATGGGAATACTCGTCCCCTCGATTAACGACTGGAGAACCGAGATCGCGGAGATTCCGACCTCGCGCCACGGCGCTCGAACTGTCGAGAGCTTCCACCGAGGTTCGATGGCGGAAACGGAGCCGTTGTAGCCCACAACCGCAATCCGCTCGGGAATTTGAAATCCCTCGTCCGCCAATTGAGTTGCGATTCGATATGCCGGCGTATCGTCCCAAACTTGGACGGCTGTCAAAGACTGATCTCGTCTTAACAGGGCCAGGTCGTCTGGTTTCAGAACCAACCGGCAAGCCACTTCGGCTTTTAACGGGTCCACATGGCCACTCACCGCGGCGCCCTCAATGACTTCGATTCCCAATATGCGGCACTCTGTGAAGAAGCTTTCTTGTCGCTCCAGAACCGAGGGGAAAGGATAGTCGCTAGGCACGTAAAGGACTCGGCGATGACCTCGTTCGTGCAGATGGCGAGCTTGGAGGCGTCCACCGTCGGCAGCATCCACGGTCACGCTGGGAAGGTTCGGGATTTTGTCTGCGATCGCTACGACCGGAAGGTGGCTTCCCGCAAGCAAAGAACAGATGGGATGTTCGGGTCGCGCCGTAATGACCATTCCGTCCAAATGGCCATCGGCCAGTATGGCCATGATTTCGTCGGCAGTGCGGCCGGAATAGGGCGAGCAAAGAAGGAGGTTCAATTGCCGGTCGGCGCAACCCTGCTGGAGGCCGCTTAATATCTCAGCGATGTAAAGGTCCTTCGCGTCGATATATTCGTAGCCAGAAAAGAACGCGACCATGTTCGTCCGGCTCTTGCGAAAGGATCTGGCAAGGCCGTTTGGTCGATAGTTCAACTCCTGAGCTGCCTTTAAGATCGCCTCCCTAGTGACCTCAGAGACCTTTGTGCCTGAGCGGGACCCATTGAGGACTACCGACGCGGTGGAGGGCCCAACTCCCACACGCTCTCCAATTTCCTTTAAAGTAGCTGGCCTGGGGCGACTCATCGACTGTATGATAACATAAAAACCATCGATTGTTCTAAAAACCAACGATTGTTTAATCGTGTGTTACATCGTCCTCCATCCATGTCGAACGTGTCAGGCTGCGGTCGTTTAAAGGGCAAAATGAGGGAATGATGCTCGGGAAGCATCATTCAATAGCCATGGCATCAAGGCGAGCCGACCATTGGTCAATGGAGCGGCAGAGTCATGAGCGATTTCGCACAAGCCTTGGATTCCCTTGAATGCCTTGAAGTGTCGAACGGTTCTTCACCAACCGCAGGGATCGGTTCGGTGTTGACCTCGGGAGCGGCCCATGCCCAACGCATTTAACATGGATATCTTGAGTGGGCAAGCCGTTGACGCTCCATTAAATTAGGCAACCAAAACCCGGGACCGCTTGGCCCGCGGTTCCACGCTCAGACTGAGGAATCGTGGTAGCAGGGGCATCGGTCAGTCCCCTTACGGCCGTGTTGATATACGTATCACTTACAAGCTTTTCCTTCGAAAGCGGTGCCTGCCCGATTGTCGCCCTTGTGGCATGATAGGTTGTACAGCAGGAGTAAGCGATGAAGACAACGGCGATGATGTTGGTGATCGCGCTCGTCGGCCTTTCGGCGACGGGGCGGGCAGCCAAGCTGGTCGAGGTTTGCACGATGGACGACCAGACGGTGGAAGTCCATTGGCTGGACGGAACTGTCCACGACAACGAGGTCACGACCGGGCCGCGGGCTTACGGAGGGCCCGAAGGACAGGGAGGCGACAAGATCGATTGGTATGGCAGACGCCTAAATGTTAAGATCGCTGCCGATCCTCAGAGCTACTCGATCCAATCCAACGGGCAATCGTTCGTCCCGGTCAAGGTATTTCGGAAGTCCAAGGTGGATGGATCGGCATGGGGCTGGCCGGATGTGACCTGTCCTCTTGAGCACACCGTCTACCTTCGGCTGTCACAAAAACTTCAACAGGGCCGCCGATACATCCTTTCGATCGCTCCTGGCACCCAAACTAACATCACCGCGAAGGGGTTCACCTTTGATGCCTACTCAAGCATGTCAGAGGCGATTCACGTCAACCTGATTGGATACGATCCGAACCTAACTGCTATGAAGTCCGCCGACCTCTACCTCTGGATGGGAGACGGCGGCGCACGCGACTACTCCGCCTACGTCGGCAAGAAAACCACCTTGGTCGATGTCAAGACCGGCAAGCGTTATGACGTCGGCCGTGTGGCATTTTGGAAGGCGAATGGCCCTGATTACGGCAAGTGGAACCTGACCCGGTCCGACGTATGGACTTGCGACTTCTCTGGATTCACCGGTTCCGGCACGTACCGGCTGGCGGTCGAGGGGATCGGTTGCAGCCGAGCATTCACGCTGGCGCAAGACGCCTACTTCGAGCCGTTCAAAACTTGCATCAAAGGCTACTTCTTCATGCGGATCGGTGAGAGTAAGGACTTTATGCCGATCCCACGCCAACCCCGCTTCATCCCCGGCGTGGATCCCCCAGGGTTCAAGGTGTACCTCACGACTTATGGCCCGACGCACCCCGACTGGAACCGCGGTGGCGACGACCAGTGGGACAATGTGAATTGGTCCCGATACATGGAACCCGGTCATCCGACAAACCCGAACGCCTGGGGCGGTCACTCCGATGCTGCCGACTGGGACCGCAACAACACCCACATCTCTAACATCTGGGACATCCTGTTGCCCTACATCCTCAGCAACGGCAAGATCAGTGACGACAATCTGGGCATCCGCGAAAGCGGAAACGGCATCCCGGACCTGGTCGACGAGGCGCGGAATGAGGTCGACTTTTGGCTGCGGCTGCGCGACCGCAAAGGAGGGTACAGCTTCGGCCTCAACAACCCTACTCCCGATCGGATGGTGATGTACCAGGCAGTTGCGCACCCCTTCATGGCGTGGGCGAGCGCTGCCAACAGCGCGATGCTTGCCGAAGCTTTCCGGATCGACGGAAAGAAGGAACTGGCCGTGCACTACCGAGATGCAGCGATTGAGGCTTGGAATGTGGCAAACGAACAAGGCCTGGACGCCAGATTTGGAATCGGCAACGGTTCCATTCGCGGTCGCGATATGAAGGCGATTGCCGCCGCCTATCTTTATAACGTCACAGGCGAACGCAAATTCAAAGATGCATTGGCCAAGGAGACCGTAATCGACGGCCCCTCCGCCGAAACCGAGCAGCATGACAGATACAACCAAGTTTGGGCGGTGGCAGGTTATTTGATGTGCGGCAAGTTCGGCTTGCGACCGATCCACTATCCGCAGTTGCTGGCCAACATGCGGTCTTCCGTCATCGCAGAGGCGATGAAAAAGAACGTCGCCAATTCGCTGGTCTGGCCATCTCGGCGCAGCAGCGACACGGACTACGGCTGGTTCCAAACGACGCAGGAGGTGCAGCGGGTCTGCGTGGCCCATGCGGCTTCGATCAAGCCGTCCGAAAGGGAGAAGCTTCTTCGGGCACTGATTCTGGAGGCCGATTATGGCCTTGGACGTAACCCTATGAACATGGCGCAGATGACCGGTCTCAGTTGCCGGTGCGTGCCGGTGATGTATACGTCGGGCCGAAACGACGGAATTCCTGGAGTCCATCCCGGGCACACGCCATACATGAACGCCGACGCTTGGGGCTCGGGATTCATGGCTGATCCGCAGTATTATGCCCGCCAGGGCTACCCCGCCTGGAGCCAATGGCCCCAAGGCGAAGCCTACTGGCCTGTTCGATACTGCTACTCCAACAACGAGTTCACTCCCCAGCAAACTATGCGAGGTAAGACCTGCCTCCTGGGATACCTCTACTCCCTCGGCACAACCCACCAGGCGAAGTAGTAGGCGCCAGGGCGAGTCTCCCTGGGTTATCGCCCAAGGAATGCACGATAGGAAAGCGCGGCAGAGGGTTATTCTCTCTGCCGATAGATCGACCATCCTGCAAGCTGATCGAGGAGCGATTAGGCTGGATTGTCCCTAAGGCACGGCTGCAAATCGGATGCGTGTCGGCGGTTTCGCTAGCGCGAAGCCAATGAATGACGCGAACGTTTTTTTGAGGGGAAGGCCGAATTGAACGAGACGTTCAGCTTCAGCTGATCGTTTGAATGGGCTAGGACCTGCGTCGCTGAGCATCTACCGTAGCGGCCAAATCCTCTTGAATTCAGTCTTACAACCTGAAGAGTCAGCTTACGACCTCACGGTTGCGATCGACGGACCCTTCAGGCGCGCGTACCGAATCTGGAGGTTGATAGGTATTTGCCAAGACATCCAGAAGACTGAGTATGCCGGCATAATTCTTGCCGCGGCAGGTTGGCGAGTGGTGCAGGCGATGCAGGTTGGGGCTGGCTACGATTTTTGAGAACCAGCCCCAATCCAAGTTGAGATTGGAGTGGAGCATCACCGTATAGAGCCTTTCTAAAAGGACGAACAAGGCGATCGATTTTAGATCGATGCCAAGGAGCATGGCGGGCAGGTTTGCGCCGACGATGGTGAGAAAGAAGTCCACCGGATGTTGCCTCGAGCTTGCGCTCCAAGTCATCTCGACCAAGGTGTGATGCACCCGGTGAAACCTCCACAAGAGGGCCCATCGATGGGATAGGCGGTGGACCGAGTACACCCACACTTCAGCCAACAACAACGCAACGGCTGCTTGGAGCCAAAAAGGCTGTTGTCTGACGAATTGGCTCCATGCGAGGGGTAATAAGCCGCGTAGGAGATAGGCAGTCTCATATATGATTCCAGCGCCTATCCACAGTCCGTATGATTGGTAGAACCACAGATAGGCGATGTCTTTGAATTTCGGCCGTGCCGCTTTCTCGCCCTCAAGCAACTCTTCAAGAGGCCAGAAAATCAGCCCGCTCACGGCCACGAAGACGAGGCCACTCGCAAACACCTCTAGCGATAACTTCGTCAGATCCGGGGCGTTCATGTCTTCAAGCTGGCTAAGCGGTTTCGATTAGATCACGACGTTGTCAAGTCAATAGCCGGCCAATGCGCCGCCAACCGGACCAAGCAGCATTGCAGGCACCGTGGCCGCCAATGCCACGACTCCCACTATAGAAAAGACGATCACAACAACAAGCCGCTTCCTCGCGAATGCACTGAGTTTGGGAGAATCTTTCATATAGTAGGAGACGCCGGCGGCATTGCCTTCGTTCATCGGATGTTTTTGGCAGTGCCAGTAGCGATCGTTGAGACGCATCTGAATCCGATATTCGACGCGCCGGTGCGTTCGCCTTCCTTGCTTCTGCCGGCAGCCATGTAGCCTGCGCAGTACTCGGCAGAACATAGATACGAGCCGCCTCGAAGGACCCGCTTGGGCACGTTTGGTTCCTGCGGATCGTAACTGGCAGACGGGCCGTGCGGGTTCACCTCGGCGCACTCGGGATATCCTGGGCGGTACCAATCCTGGCACCACTCCCATAAGTTGCCCGCCATATCATTTAAGCCAAATCCGTTTGCTGGGAAGGAGCCAACCGGAGTCGGACCAGGTTTCGAGGTTTCGCAGCAAGGGAAGTTACCTTGGAACGTATTCGCCATACCTGGCTGGTACCTGTCGCCCCAAGTATAGGGCTTGCCCGTAAGACCGCCCCGCGCCGCGTACTCGAATTCCGCTTCGGTAGGGAGGCGCTTGCCTGCCCACCTGGCGTAAGCGGCCGCATCCTCGTAGCAGACTTGGACCACGGGGTAGTTGCCGAGCCCCTTCAAAGAGCTTGCTGGACCTTGCGGACGCCGCCAATTGGCGCCAGGAACGAATTTCCACCACCGGGTTGGGTCGTCGAGGACAACCGGGTGGATCGGTGGCGAGAAGACAACCGCGCCAGCTAACAACTTATCCTTTGGCACGCCGGGAAGTTCAGCCGGGACAGGCTTTTGCTCCGCCACTGTCAAATAGTCGGTGGCCTTCACGAAAGCCGCAAACTCATTGTTGGTGACCAAGTTCCGATCCATATAGAATCCGTCGATTTTGACCGGATGAACCGGCTCCGCGTCCGGCAATTGTGAGCTTGAATCGCCCATTTTGAACGTGCCGCCCGGCACCCAGGCCATCGAGGTCTTGGTGTGTAATGTCGCTACCCCCAACGGCATCTCTGCCGCGCTGCTCACAGGCAACGCTCCTTGGCGAGAATGCCCCGCTTCCACGATTGACTGAAGTGTGGAAGCCAATCTAGCAACGATGTCGGGGTGATCGGCGGCAATGTTGTGCCTTTCGCCCGGGTCGCTCGAAAGGTCGTACAGTTGCGCCTCCTTGGAGTTTCCCAGTTCTTGTTTGGTTTCCGCGTCCACAGACTGAAAATTGCTGGGCTCGATGTATTTCCAGTTTCCCTGCCTCAATGCTCTTGTTTCGGCTGCTTCGACCGTAGACTCCAGACCTACGGCGTTCCGCCCCAAGAGGGTGGGAAGAATGTTGTGACTGTCGGGTGCGTCAATTGGCTTGAGGGGTTGTCCAACCAAGGAGGCTAGCGATGCCAAGAAGTCGACCTGGTTCACAAGGGCTAGGCTGGTTCCCGGCGTCACATGGCCGGGCCAACTCACGACCAGCGGCATACGTGTGCCGCCCTCGAAAATGCTGTATTTGCCTCCCCGATACGGCCCAGCCGGTTTATGCTTGCCGACAAGTTCCTCCGCCCTATCCTGATATCCATCGTTGAGAACTGGGCCGTTGTTGCTGCTTAACAGAATCAGGGTGTTCTTTCGGAGGTTCAGACGATCCAGTTCGTGGAGCACAGCGCCTACCGTCCAGTCGAACTCAACGATGACGTCCCCGCGGGAACCCATAGCCGTTTTACCGACAAACCGGGGAGCGGGCACTCGCGGAACGTGAATGTCGTGGGTGGCAAAGTAGAGGAAGAACGGGTGTCTCTTACTGGAATCGATAAATGCAAGCGCCTTCTTGGTAAAGATGTCGGCGCGGTCTTCGTCTCGCCACTCGGCTGCTTTGCCCCCCTTTTCGTATCCGATACGGGAGATGCCGTCGACCACCGCCTGATCATGGCCAAACGCAGGCTTCATTTTGAGATAGTCGTACTCGTATTTACCCAGTAGTTCGCCCTCAAACGGCTTCTCATAGCTGATCTCGAGTGGGTCGCTGGGCTCGAGTCCTGCCACCTTCTCGTTTTCGAGATACACGCACGGCACCCTGTCTCCAGTCGCCGCCATGATGAACGAGTAATCGAACCCGATCTCGTTGGGTCCGTGCGCAACCGTCTTGTTCCAATCCTGCGTCCCAGTCTTGGAGCCGATGCCCAGATGCCATTTGCCCACAATCCCTGTCGTGTATCCGGCGCGCCTCAGGATAGAGGGTAGGGTGGCTCGGTCTGTTGGGACGATCAGAGCCGCGTTGCCCGGGAGAACGCTCACCCCCTTCTTCCGAAACGGGTAGCTCCCGGTCATCAGCGAGTAACGGGAAGGCGTGCAAGTTGCGGCCGTGGAATGCGCGTCTGAGAACACCAAGCCCTCCCTTGCCAGCCGTTTGATGTTTGGTGTGCGGACCGTCTTCGCTCCATACAACGCCGTGTCTCCGTAGCCAAGGTCATCCGCGTAGATGATGACGATATTGGGTCGCTTCGGATTCGTCTGAGCAACTGCCATCGCGGCTAACCCGAGAGTGAATATCATGGGAAGGCGCTCCTATTCATAAGTTGGTCGGATTATGTGCCAGACCGTGGACATCTTGGCGACGGCGATTTTTCATTGAGGAAGTGGTTACGGTACTTGTCTTGGTCTCTAAGGGCGCGAGCCCCGGATCAGGGTTTCCACCAGGCGGGTAGCGCTTTCCCTCCAGTCATCGCTTTCTCCAAAAAACGTGACGCCCACGATGGCGCGGAGATGGTCTCCAGGATTAACGTCTGGACGAATTTCTCCCGCATCGACCGCCCTTTGGTAGATTGACGTTACTGCTTCCCGGACTTTCGACATGCCACCCTCCAACCCTAGGATACCTCCTACAAGACTGGTCAATGCAGCTGCAATGACCTTCTTGGTAGCAAGATGCTCAATGAAGAGTTGTAGCCATGCCCGAAGAGCTTCTACCGGCGGCAACTCTCGCGAGAGATGCCCGGCAGACTCGGCTAGCTTTTCTACCTCAGCTTGGTAGACGGCCCCTAGGAGCGCCTCGCGAGAAGGGAAGTGACGATAAAGCGTTCCTGGACCGACTCCTGCCTTTTTCGCGATTTCGTCGAGGCTCGCACTAGCGCCATGTTCTGTGAACGCGTCTTTGGCAACCTGAACGATCAGCTCCCTATTCCGCTGGCCATCCGATCTTGGCTTACGGGATGGCCGTGGCTCTTTGGTGGCTTTAGGTGTTTTTTCGATTTTCATGGGGCTAGGGTACGAATGCGCTTGATAAACGGAGACTATCTCCGTTAAAATAATAAATGGAGACTGTCTCCATTTTACCGATGTCGGGCTAGCGGATTCATCGACGCGCTGACAATTGGATCATTGAGACTAAAGAAGGAGAAATATGAGAGTATTTGTAACTGGAGCAACCGGATTCATTGGTACAGCCTTGGTTCCCGAACTTATTCAGGCGGGTCACCAGGTCCTGGGCATGACGCGTTCGGAGAAGGGCGCCGAAGCATTGGCCAAGTTGGGCGCCGACGTGCATTACGGCACGTTAGAAGATACTGAGAGCCTCAAGGCAGGAGCAGTCCAGGCCGACGCAGTCATCCACTTGGCGTTTAACCACGACTTTTCAACGTTTCAAGCAAACTGCGTGGACGATCAAAGAGCAATCGAGGCGATCGGCGAAGTGCTCGCAGGCTCGGGGCGGCCCTTTATCGGCACGGCAGGTGTTTTGGCCGATAATTCGGTAGCCGGGAAGTTTCTTGACGAGGACGATACCAAGCCAATTAGCAGATTCCCTCGGCTATCGGAAGAAGCAACTTTAGCGACAGTTGACAAAGGGGTGAACGGAATCGTGATGCGCTTGTCGCAGATTCACGACGCCCATAAGCAAGGGCTCGTGAGTTTTCTGATTCGGATTGCCTTGGAGAAAAAAGTATCGGCCTACGTTGGCGACGGCAGCAGTAGATGGGCGGCAGCGCACGTAACCGACACCGCGCGCCTTTATCGGCTAGCTCTTGAAAAGGGCGCTGCTGGCTCGAAGTGGCACGCCGTGGCCGAGCAAGGCGTGGCGGCCAAGGACATTGCCGAAGCTCTCGGACGCCGTTTGAACCTGCCCGTAGTTTCAATTCCACCTGAGGAGGCCCCCGCACATTTTGGCTTCTTCAGTTTCTTCACGACGCTCGACTCGCCGAGTGCGAACACGAAGACCCGAGAACGGCTTGGTTGGGAGCCAACCGGACCATCTCTGATCACCGACCTCAATCAACTCGTATTGCCGGAAGAAGCTTGAGCTTTCATTTCATCGCCAAGAGTGTTTGGGCTCAAACCCAAGCAGACTCTTGGCTTTGTCGCTGCTCATCAGGGCCTCGTTCGGGGCAACGTCGCGCATGAACGGCACGCCCGGGAAGCATTCGGCCATCAAGTCGGCTGACGTTCGGGACATGACGCTGTCCGAGTTGGCGATCACGAACACCTCGGCGCCTTTTAGCTTCGATTCCAGGGCGAGGCGCACCGCTTGGGCGGCATCTCGAACGTCGATGTAACACCATAGGTTCCACCGGCGGATGTTCGGGTCGGCGTCGAATGAAGGGAAGCGAGCATAATCGTGCGGCTCCATGACGTTCGAAAACCGACGACCAAAGATCTTCAGATCGGAATCCCAGCGGCAGAACTGCTCGGCCATCGTTTCGGTAAGATGCTTCGCCAGCGAGTAGGTGCTCTCTGGACGTCCTGGATACTCCTCGTCAAGCGGCACATAAGGTGGGGGCGTGTCGAACGGCAGGCCCAGTACGGTCTCGCTAGATGCCCAGACGACGTTCTTGATCCCGACCTGGCTTGCGGCCAAGAAGACGTTGTAGTCCGAAAGCATGTTATTTCGGAAGGTAGCCGCATCGGGAAAGAGTCTTGGCGCCGGGATCGCCGCCAAGTGCGCGACTGCGTCCGCACCGTTGAGTGCGTCCACAACCTGACCATAGTCGGTGAGGTCGGCCGACAGAAAAGGGACCGATGCGTCAACCGGCTTGACTTTGTCGACAACGAGCACCTCGTGCCCATGCTGTCGCATTTCCGCCACAGCCCCCCGCCCCGCCTTTCCCGAGCCCCCAGTGATAATAGCTTTCATCGCGCTTATGAATATACAGTCATGCTCGCCGTACGGCACCGTCCTTAATGCCTCAGAACGACAATCTTGAAGCTAAACGATGAGATCAACCGAATCGTCAAGGATAATCTTGTGATATCGGGTGCACCAATGTGTTCCTATGTTGGTAGGGCTGAGCGGTCGTCGGAACAGGTCTAAACGCTTGATCCGCTCATGAGGGGATCAAGCCCATCGACCCTCCCGCTCTTCGCAATGGCCACAGTATGAGTTTCATCGTGTCCGGCCACGAGGGTGCGATCAAAGGCAATCGCGGATCCTTCATCCTTGAAGGGTCAATTTCCGTATCGGGTTTGAAGCAAAGGATTCGAAAAGGATTGATTGGCGGCTATTCGCCGGACTTGGCGATCGCCGAGCCACCCGCCAACCAGAGGGTCGGAGCATCTGGGACCTCAAGCGTCTGGGATTCGAAATCGTCGTTCTGCGGACTAGGCACGCTCTTGGCCCGGCGCTTCCGAAGCGGCTAGCGAGCGTCCGCATGTTACTCCGCCAGGGAGGCTGGGACAGATCTTTCGCCTTGGTCACCAGCATAGCGGAGACGCATTCTCTTGCCAAGAAGCTAGCAGAAAAGGTCTACAAAATAGAGTATCCGGAGTTTCCGGCTGGACCGCAACGATTGGAGGCTCTCAATGTCGGCAGCATTGATTTGGGCTCGATAGGAGAGTCGCCACCTATCTTTGCCCAAGCTGCGGGAGCTTCCCAGGTATACGTGGCGAATCTTCCCAACTCCGGCACGTCAGGAGAGGGGCGGGCGATTCTTGTCAACAAGAACTCACCGATCCATTCAGTTCTAGACTTAAGAAGACAGCGGGTGGCCTTCCAGCGAGGATCCAGCGCTCACCTTTTCGCCGAGTGTCTTGATCCTCCATGGGTAGCCCAATGGAAGATCCTTGTGCACGTTCTTTACTTTCGAACGCACAAAGAAAATAGCAATTCCAACGGGATTATCGTCTACGTGTTGGCATAGTCTATCAGATCGTATATACTGTCTATCGAGGCTATGGAAAAACCCAGCGACATTGGCAGCGACCTTCTTCGCGGCAGTACGCCGTCACTCGTTCTCGCCGTTCTTCACGAAGGGCCGGCCCACGGCTACGCGATTGCGAAAAGGATCAACAAGGCGGCGGAAAGTCCGTTACAGCTCAAGCAAGGAACGCTCTATCCTGTTCTCCATGGGCTTGAGCGGGACGGCTTCGTAACCGGGGAATGGGAGCATCCTGAGGGCGAACGTCCGCGAAAAGTTTACGCGATCACCCCATCCGGCAATGCCGAACTGGTGCGACGTACAAACGAGTGGAAACGGTTTGCCGCGTCTGTTAATACGGTTCTGGGGGTGAAGTTTGAGACAGTATGAAGCCAGTTCTGACGTCATCGACGATTTCGTCTGCAAACTCACCGAGCCATTGGAGCGAACACTTGACACTTCGAGCCTCTCCGAGTTTCGAAACAACTCGCTGTTCCATCTCGATTGCCTTGTAGAGGAGTTTTTGGTCTCAGGAAACTCAGAGGAAGTCTCAGTGGCGTTGGCGATCGAGGCATTTGGGCCAGCCGACAAGGCTGCGATGGCGATGCTGGACGAGTGGTGCAGGGGGCGCAGGCCGTCTGCGTTCTCGCGCTCGTCGGCATCTGCGGTTTGGTGGTCGTTCGCGTGTTTTGGAATAGCATCAGGGCTTTCGCTATTGGCGATCGAATTTGCCACCTTTTGCTCGAATGGACTCCTTGAGGAGGCGGCGGCACGGGACCTCTATATGATCGCCCCACTATTGGCGGGAATTGCGGTCGGCTACTGTGTTCCGACCGGGAACCTGCGTGCTCTGTGTTTTGCGGCTATTCCGTTGGTTTGTCACGTTATCGCGGCGAATGCACTCTTCGGCCCATTCAATGATGGCCCGGGTTTGCCGGGGCTGTTCGTCCTGTGGTGGATTCCAGCCGGCGCAATTGCGCTGATCGGGACCGCATGGCTTCGCCGCAGTCGGCCGTTGCGTCGCACCGCATTTCCTTCCAAGGAGGCTCGCCAGTGAAAAGAGGATTCTCGCTTCTCGAGGTGCTTGTCGTCGTTGCGATTATCGTGCTTCTCGCTGCATTGCTCTTTCCCGTAATGGCCCGGGCAAAGCGAGAAGCGAGTCGCACACAATGCATCTCGAACCTAAGGCAACTGGGTTTGGTGGTTCAGATGTATCAAGACGATTCGAATGGTATGTTGCCGGTAGGAGAAATCGTCACCTGGCAGAACACCATGGCCGATGGATCAAAAACAAAAGTTCAGTCAACCCGCGATGTGTTGAAGCCCCTATTGCGCTACGCGCGCAGCGATGCCGTTCTGACCTGCCCTGTGAACGACGAAGCTTTTTCTGCGAGATGGGTCCAGTCCCTGTCGCCGGTTTTGAACCAGTCTAGGCTCATGGTCCCCGAACCGGGGCTGGTCCTGGCCCGATGCATGCACCACCTGGATGTAGGATGGATCGGACGCCCTGGGTTCCAGAGCATTCAGTCGGCTAACGCGCGCCGCGGCTTCTATCTGGCGTTGCGCATTGACGGAAGTGTCAGCAAAGTGAATGTTCGAGAGATAAAACAGATGGTGTACTCCCGGGTGAATGGCAACGATGTTTGGACCGTTTCTGACAGTGTGATTCCGCCGACAATTCCTCCGAACTTCCGACAACCTTACGAAGTATTTCCCGGCGAGCACTGGCCCCCCGAGTGGATCGTCCTCCCTGAGAACCCGATGCTGAACTGGGGGAATCCTTCTTAGCCGAAAGTAGTCTGTAATGGACCCGAGCGAATGACTCAGGCGTTAAATTGCACCTGCATTTAGACGTGGATTCAAACGGCGGTTGAACTCTTGGTCAAGCTCAGGCAGTTTCAGGTTATTGGGCAAGGGGACTAACTCGATGCCGTATCGCTTCTTCCTTTCCTCCATAAAGTCCTCGCAACGATCAACGCGAACGCGTCCAAGGCCGCCGGACATCGGATGGGTCCTGGATGCGGCGGACCACCGGTGGAAAGCGGAGTTTCCAACTGTGATAGCTGCGTAAGACAACTGCGAATGGACCGAGCCGTTGATTGAGCGCAGGTTAGACGCCAGGTGTCCGAGCGAGAAGAAGCGCCGGTACGCTTCGAACAGTAGATCATCCAACTCCTTCTGGCTCATCAGAGGGTGCTGCCAGGTCAAGCATGTTCCGTCGAACCGGTCCAAGTTCTTCTCGACGATGAGATCCTTGGTAAGGAAGTCCGAATACTGCTCAGTCCCGGGAATGGGGCACAGGACATAGAATGAAGCAGCGGTCGGAGATAGTTCCTTGAGGTGCGTAACGTGTTCTCTGACGTTGCGTGTGCTCTGTGCCGGAAAGCCGATGATGTTGGAGATGTGGGATCCTATCCCGTGGATGCGACACAGGTCAATGATGCGCTTATATTCCTCCGGGCGGTTCTGTAACTTGCCCACGCTGGTAAATGTGGCCCGATTCTACGACTCCACGCCGACGAACATCTGAAAGCACCCAGCCCGCGCCAGCAGTTCGAACATCTCGTCCTGTCGTTACACCTGAGAGTCGCATTGGACGAAGAGGTGCAGATCGAGATGCTCGTCGATCATGGCACGGAGAAGCTCCGGCGCCTCGGAGTACTTGTTAAAGTTGTCGGACGTGAACATAATCGTGTTGACACCGGCAGCCTTCGCGGACCTTAAGGTGGCAAGGGTCGTCTCAATGCTCTGACTTCTAATCCGATGGCCGGCGATCTTCACCACCGAGCAGAAGCTGCAAGTGTAAGGGCATCCACGCGCAGGATAGACGCCGAGCATGGGAACAACGTAGCGCCGTAAGCTCTCCCTGGTCACCGTGACAGCAGGCGAATGCAATTCCTTCTGCCAGCGCTCACCCGCCCCGTAAACGGGAGCCAATTCGCCGCGTGCAGCATCTTCAAGGACGCTGCGCCAAATAAGTTCTGCTTCTGCGAGCGAAAAGCTCACCCCCCGGCCTGGTTGCTCCTGGGTGTCGTTCGTCATCGGATGAGGACCGCCAATAATCGCCATGCTGCCCTTTGAGACCGCGAGAGCAGCCAGATCGAGTGCACGGTGGAACTGATGGCTCTTCACACCCACCAGAGCCACTAGTTTGTTCGAGCACCCGTTGGGAGCCATATGAGACAGGTAGGCGGCATCAGTGTGAACATATTCGTCAATGGCCGTAATATCCGCGAGCTCGCCCCCAGGATCTCCTGGGTGAGGCTCCGTATGTTGGGCATCGTGCTGTTAGGCATGTAGCCCTTGTGGAATCGCTCAACATAACCGTCCGCCCGATACTTGCTCGGCCTGATCAGAACAACTTCCAAAGGCTTAGACAATCTGAATTTCTCCCGCTGCTCATGCAGTTTGTGAGCGGATGCTTTGAGCGAGGCCACGGACTTACTTTGTTCAGAATGCAAACCTGCCCGGACCATCCGTTCGTCCTGTGCCCAGATTGGCGCAATGCAGTGCCTCGGTTCAAGTCCATATTCTCACGTCTGTCGATTGGTGTACGCAAAAGAACAGACAGCCTTCGAGCGACCAGAGGCTCTGCGCGAAACGCGCCGCTAGGCGCCAGCTTTGCTGATGGCACATAGGCCGCTGCCCGGCGCACTCACGTACACGGTTCCGTCCGGCGCCAAGGCTGGGCTCATCGATAATCCGCCGTATGGTGAGGTCCACTTAACGGTTCCGTCCGAATGAAAGGCATAGATCTTTCCATCGTTCGAGGAGATGTAAACAACGCCGTCAGGTCCAATCGCAGGGGACGATTGAACATAGCTACCCGTAAGGTACTTCCACCTGGTCGTCCCATCAGGGTTGACGGCGACGACGTTCCCGTCAAACGAGCCTACGTAGATCGTGCCGTCCGGTCCGATGCCAGGGCTCGATACTTGGTCACCATATACCGCCGATATCACAGTGCTGACCCACTTTTGGGACCCATCGGGGTTGACGGCATAAAGGTTTCCAAAGTCCGACGTCACGTAGATTGTTCCGTCCGATCCCAAGGACGGCGTTTGATAGAAGCCGGCATCGTTACTGAAAACCCATTTTGTTCTGCCGCTCGGATCGACAGCGTAGAGGCCCCCATTTTCAACGCCGACGTAGATCGTTCCGTCCGAGCCAATGGCCGGACTGCCGAAAATACCGCCGCTGCCGGTGTAGAGGGCCCATTTCTTCGTTCCGTCGGGATTGAACGCATAGAGATTGCCATCAAAACAGCCGCAATATATGGTTCCATCTGAGGCGATGGTGGGGCTTGACTCAAACGTCTGACCGCCCTGGTATTTCCATTTTAGGGTGCCGTTCGCATTGATTGCATAGAAATTGGAGTCATCCGAACCTACGTAGATGACGCCGTTAGAGTCGACGGCGGGGCTCCCCATAACCCGCGCGCCGGTCTGGTATTTCCACTTCACGTCGCCAGCAGGCGAGATGGCATAAAGGTTCCCATCGTCGCTCCCTACAAAAACCATTCCGCCCGGTCCGATGGCTGGGCTAGACCACGAGGTCTGGTTATTGGTCTGTGTAACCCACTGCGTCGTGCCGTCGGCGCCGGTTCCGATTCCCAGGCCAGTGTTCGTGAGATTGCCGCGGAACTTTGCCCAACTACTGCCGGCCAAGTCGGTTGGTCCGACAATGAGAGTTGTCGTCACCGTCGTATTGAAAGGATCAGTGGCTGAGATCGAGGCAGTCGCGGTGCTCGTTATCGTACTGGTCGTGATGGTGAAGGTGGCCGTTGTCGAACCGGCCGAAACGGAGACGGATGCTGGCACGACTGCAACGGGCTGACTGCTTTTCAGGGAGATTTTGAAACCGCCGGATGGGGCGGGGCCATTCAACGTCACTGAACCCGTAGAATTAGTTCCACCCGTCACACTGGTAGGACTGCCTTTGAGGCTTGATAGCCTCGGTGGGTTGACCGTCAAAGGCACGCCGATCGACGATTTGCCCGCAGAGGCCGAGATCATCGCCTGAGTCGCCGATGAAACGGGAGTCGTCGAAACTGAGAAGGTGGCAGACGAGGCTCCTGACGGAACAGTAAGGCTTTGAGGCACTTTCACTGAGGGTTGGTTGGAAGAAAGAGTGACCATAAAGCCATTGGAAAGTGCAGCGCCACTGAGCGTCACCGTGCCCGATGCGCTATTTCCGCCGATGAGACTTGTCGGAGTCACTGTTACGGCTGACAGTGCGGGGAGACTTATCGTCAGGCTGGCCTTAAGCGAGACGGCGTCGTATTTGGCGGTGACCGTCGTCGATTCGGGCTCTTCGAATGCGGTTGTCTCAATCGAGAAGGTGGCCTTTCGAGCTCCGCTTGGAATCGATACCGACATGGGTAATTTGACACCCAACAGCGGACAACTTAAACGGACCACCGCACCGGCCGTAGGCGCCAGTCCGTTTAGACCCACCGTTCCGGTCGACGAGCCTCCTTCGGTCACGTTCGAGGGGTTCAGCGAAAGCGTCGTCAACTCGGCAACCGTTATCTTAAGCGACCCACTCACCGACGTGCCACCGGCCGATGCCTTAACCCTTGCGGCCGTCGTCGCACTGACTCCGGTGGTGCTGGCCGTGAACGAAACGGATGAACTTCCCGCCGCGACGTTGACGCTGGCAGGAACTTGGAGAGCAGACGACGCGGACGCGAGCTGGACCACAAACCCACCCGTTGGAGCAGGAGAGTCAAGGGAAGCGACGCCCGTTGCCTCATTTCCGCAGACCACTGAACTGGGGCTGAAGGTCAGAGATTTCAGCTTTGCCCCGAGTATCGTCAGCTTGACGGCGGCTGCGCTAGAGCCCAGCGTGCCAGTAATTTTCACTGTGGTGCTGGTTAGAACGGGAGAAGTGCTTATCGAGAAGGAGGCGGTAGTGGCTCCTTTTAGAACGTTTACGGTAGCCGGAACGGTAGCCGCGGCGCTGGACGATTCAAGAGAAACCGTTACCCCTCCTAAACCTGCCTTCTTCGAAAGCGTTATCTTGCCCGTTGATGTGTCTCCTCCGCTCACCGAGGCGGGCGACACCGCGAGCCTCGCGATCGTTTGAGCCTGCGAAAAAGTCATGGCGAGCGCGACCATAAGCAAAGCCCCGATCCGGACCGCGACTCGGCCGCCTTGACTCAAAACCACTAAGAATAGGTTGTTCGATCTCTGTAGCATGCTGATCCAATTCACGCAGCGTCAGCGACTTTCGAATTCGGCCTCGAACGGGCAAACGCACCTTCCATCTTAACAGACTTGTCTTCGCGATGCACCTGGCTCGCCATGGAAGGCGCCAGCGTGGGTTTGAGCCGAGGTTTTTTTCGATTGACTGTGAACGGCATGATCAAAACCTGATCCAGCTTGATTCCACGCGAACTGGCGTCAGGGCTGGAGATGGGTCGCAGATAACAGAGACAAGACAGACGATCGAATGAACTTAATAGAGGATTTCCACCAACCGGCGGTTGAACTCTTGGCCATCCGCCCGAATCGCGAATCCGGATAGGCCCTCTAGAATCAAACTCTAACTTCTGAATTATCGACAATCGGGTTCGATCGTGGACAACCCCGTATTGGCTGCCTCATCACAGTTGCTTGCAATATTCTGTTGGTGTTTGGTAGTGTTGTCGATGTGTTTGCTGACCTCGAAAGTCAGCTATCACTGTCCCTGCCGGCGAATTCAACTCAACGATGGTCATGAGAGACCGATCCCACGTCGTTGCCCTCGGGATGGCGTTTTGGACTGCCCTTAGGGTGGTCCTGCACGTACGCCTTTCAGAAGCCGAGAGGAGACCGTTGCATCGTCCGAGATTCTCGAGTTTCGAATCAGGCGTTAGGGACCGTGCCATGGCTTATGCCTTTATCTTAGGTCTTTTCCTATCATTGCCGTGCCAATCCATTGGGCAAAGCGCGTTGCCTATCCAGTGGATGTATTGTCCGGTCATCCCATCTTGCATTTCGTATTCGGCAGATGGAAACCACATAGCGGCTGCGGGAAATACGGGGGTTGCTGTTTACTCTGTTTCAACGGCGGAACTGGCATGCCTCCCGACTAACGCCTCCCAATATCCCAATACAGTCGCACTTTCTCGTGATGGCAAAACCGTAGCGATTGGAGGCTCTGTTGTACCGAACCTGACCGGCCATGGGGTGCTTGAACTCTGGGACGTTCCGACACGTACCTTGATCGCCAGCTTGAACACCGCGGCAACGTCTATAAACTCTGTCGCAATTTCCCCAGATGGGACTATTCTCGCCGTTGGCGGCACTCTCTATGGAAAGGGCACGCCGAATTACAGCGGCGTACTGGAGACCTGGAGCATCTCGAAGCAGAACAGGATTTCATCTCTCCCGACTGCGAGCAACGTCGTCGTCTCAATCGCCATTTCCAATGACGGCAAGACACTAGCTGCCGGCGGAGATAGCGCGAGCGTCGGAGTTCCAGCCAAGATCGAGTTGTGGGACCTCTCAACCGGCAAGCTGAGCACGTCGCTGCATACGTCTATCACAGAGGGAATACTCTCGGTGGCCATTTCCCCTGATGGAAAGATGCTTGCCGATAGCGGACTGAACGGCAACACCGGCAATGTTCACGAGTTATGGGATATTCCCAAGGCAACCCTGATCGGAACTCTCAACGCCAATGGAGGGCCGGTTGCATTCTCGCCGGATCAAAAAACCCTCGCGATTGGGGTCCAATTGTGGAACCTCTCCTCCAAAACGTTGATGAAAACGCTGGACACAGCTGCCTTCTCAGGTGTGGCGGCTGTCGGGTTTTCTCCAGACAGCAAGTCGATCGTCGACTGCGGATACGGCCTTTTAAGCAGAGGGGGGCAATATGGACTGCTTGAAATCTGGAACGTAAAGACGGGCGCACTAGAAGCATCGATCAATACTACCGAGGGAAGAACTCCCAACGCCGTAGCGTTCTCGCCAAAGGGATCGATGCTCGCCACCGCAGGAGGGACTGGAGGCACGGTCTGCATATGGGACCTGAAGACGGGCCAGTTGACCGCTTCTCTAAACTCTGCAGCCACGGTTTATGCGGCAACAGTGGCGTTTTCGCCTGACGGAACGAAGCTTGCAGATTGTGGTTACACCTCGGACGGCGGCTGCATCATTGAGATCTGGGATGTAGCGAAAGGCGAGATCATTCAATCGTTTAAGTATGCTTATGACGATCCCATAACCTCACTTGAGTTTTCACCGGACGGCAAAACTTTGGCCTCGGCTGGGCAGTTCCTTAGTGGGGTTGAGATTGATATTTGGAACGTTGCTAGCGGGCAGTTGGCAGCGTCGCTTAGTTCAGCCGCTACGGGTGGGATCAATAGCGTGAGCTTCTCGCCGGATGGCAAGACGCTAGTGGATGGCGGCACGGACATGCAGTCGAACGAGGTTGTAGAAATCTGGGACGTCTCAAATCTCCGGTTGATCGCTGCTCCTACCATGGAATATGGCTGCGTCTACTCCGTCGCGTTCTCACCCAGCGGTTCGGCTTTCGCCGACTCGACACAGTCGGGAGTAGAACTGCGAAGTGCCTCGACAGGAAAAGTGATCGCTTCACTGCCCCTGATATCTGCTGATGAAGGCATTTACTCTCTGGCGTTCTCGCCTGACGGAAAAGTCCTGTTTGCCGACAACGGATATCTGCAAGCATTTAGTACGTCGACGTTTAGCTTGTTGGGATACTACACGGTCGGCGTGAGTCCCGTTCAGGGGCAAGCCAAGGTTCCCTCTCTGGCAATGGCGCCGGGTGGCGATTCCTTGGCGTATACGGCTAACGTTAGCACATCGAACTACTATGCGCTGGTTGTTTCACTCAATCCATACTTTGCCCTTCCTACAGTTAGCCAAATATCATTGAGTCCTAGTACGATTCGGGGTGGTAGCAGCTTGACTGGCACGATCACATTGAGCGGACCTGCCGGCAAGAACGGCGAACTGGTCGAGCTATCGAGCAACTCGACATCGGCCAAAGTTCCTGCTTCGCTTACAATTCCCGCCGGGAAGACATCGGCAACGTTCTTGGTCCGTACGAGCCTAGTAGGCACTAAGAGTTCGGCGACCATTACCGCTACGCTTGCGACTTCCTCGAAAACGGCCGTTCTCACGATCTTGTAATTCATCTGCTTGAAGTGGGATGCATGAAAATGCTTGTCAGCAGTTAGTGATTTTCCTGCCGGATTCTCTAACCATTCTTCGGCAACCCTCAACGACATCAATGGACGTGACACTCGTTGAGAAAGAGTGTTCAGCCTATCCAAGGCGCGTTAAGGATCTGGTCGGATCGCAGTCACCCCCAGAGAGGCGCCCGAAACAAGGTGTACAGGGGCTTGTACTTCCGCAAAGGCCTCGAATACTCCCTCTCACCCTGAGCGTAAGGGAGGTTCCAGGCTGAAATGTCAGTCGGATGTCGGAGCGTCTTCTGCTTGCGGCGATCTTAGATGGAATGTGGGGTACTCCAAGGAGTTTATCGAGGGCTCGCCAGGTTCGATTGCGATGCATCCGAGAGCTCATAAGCCTGAAAGTGTATCCTTCGTCGTATTAGTGCACCCAAAGCGGAGTTAGGAATCAGTTTTGGCGAATGGATGATTACGCATATGAACGATAAAGGCGATTCTGTATCTCGAACAATTTTGATCACCGGCGCTGGCGGAGGTCTGGGGAAAGGGTTGGCGCTTAACTTTGAACAGAGTGGCCACAAACTGATCCTGCTGGACTCCAGCGCCGACTCGCTTGCGGAAACCATCGGCCAGTTGGCTTCCCCTGAGAGTTGCCTGCATTCCGATGTCGTCGACATCACGTCGGCCGACCAGGTCAAAGCGTTTGTAGACGGATGCGGCGACCTTCGGTTGGACGTGTTGATAAACAACGCGGGAACTCAGCATGTCGTTTCTATCGAAGATCTGCCGGTGGAAAAGTGGGACATGCTCTTAGACGTGATGCTCAAAGGGCCCTTCTTGCTAAGCCAAGCAGTTCTTCCAAGGATGAGAGCAAACGGATTTGGGCGAATCGTGAATATCGGCTCCATCCACTCCCTGGTTGCTTCGCCCTTTAAAAGTGCTTACGTCGCCGCAAAACACGGCTTGCTGGGTCTTGCGAAAGTTGCTGCGCTCGAAACTGCATCGGTCGACATCACTGTCAACACGATCTGTCCCTCGTATATCAAAACACCTCTCGTCGACGCCCAGGTAAAGGCTCAAGCCGAATTGCACGGAATCCCTGAAAGCGAGGTCATCAGCCGAATCATGCTTGAACCGATGCCCAAAAAGGTGTTCATCACCCCTACCGAAATTGCCGCCACCATCGAGTTCTTAATCACCCACCACGCCCGAAACATCACCGGCCAAACCATCGTCATCGACGGCGGCTGGACGTCGCGGTAGGTCTAGATTTGCCCTGCCCAAGAGGTCAAAGGAAATTCGGCTTGTGCAAGTTCAATACGATTTGACTCAAGCGCCTGGATCCGAGGTACCAAAAACGGAAGCTTCAATCGGAATGGTGCACGACACAGCCAAGTTCGTGAGTGACGCAATTTGTTCCCCCGTATTTGTGTGTCTGGACTTTTAGCTGGTTGAGCCACGAGTCGAACGTTGGGCTACACCCCAAATGGAAAACAATGTAGCTTCACGGACGTCACTTAGAACCGTTAGATGTCATGACCCGCCGCGATGGACCAATTGGGTCTCGATTTCTATGACGACCCGAAAGCCGCCTCCCATTGAATGAAATAGAGGTGAGGGATGCTCTTCCAATTACATGCCGATCCTGGTTCAATGCCTCTGCCTAGTCTCGGGAACCAGTTGCGTTTACATCCGATCCATGCCACTTACAGATTACGCCGCGCTCCGTTTTTCTCGTTTTGCTTCCGGTACGACGGAAGCTCGGATCGTCAGAATCTTCGACTACCGCCTAGAACCAACAATCCCGAACGACTCGCTTTGGCTACCTCGAGACTTTTCTGATCGATCTGCTCAGGCCGTAGTCGCGGATGTGGCCGATGTCGTCGAAGTCTCCCAGGGGCCTTGGAGTGGCGCCCGTAAAATAGTAAACGACGTTGACCGCTTCATCCCCAGGATGGCGGAAGGGAGCCAGAATGTCGCTCTGGAAGAAGCAGGCGCCAGGAGCCGATCCACTCATCAGCGATGGCGCGCTCATCTTTGGTCGAATCTTTGAACTTCGTTGGGAATCACACGTATTCCATTGCGCTAACAAGCGGAGTTGTTTTGCTCGTTGTTCGTGGCTAGTATAAAGACTTACAAATTCGCTTGGGCATTTAGATATCCACCGAACGGTGCCGAATGGCGGCTGTGCGGACAAGTCTTTACGGGATTTTGATAGCAAACGCCTGAGAACCGAAGAATCTTGATTCCGGGCATATCCCCATGTATGTCCACAATAGACGCATGGAGGAAGCCTTCAATGCACGCATAGTTTCCCAAGATGATCTCGTCTGCAGCGGGCTAAGGTTGCGGCGATTATGTTCTGAGGGGGTGGGTTCAATGAAGATGATCTTCCCATTAGGAATCCAGAAACCCAGCATTGAAGAGCGGACGCCTGCCGCCTATTTCCGTGAGCATCCTCGATGCTCGCTCACAGATGGTGAGTTTGTGAGGCAACAGAGCAAGCCGTCGCACGGTGCCGAGTAGCGGCTAAAAGGTGCTATCCATTAGTGTTCGTTAGTTTAACCGGTCCCAATGGGCCATCTTATTACTTGCGCGTTCCGATGTCGTACCGCGGTCTGGTTGCAATGTACTATGACCACAACTATTCAACAGTGTTATGTGTTCAGCCTGATTAGTGCTGTGGCGATGCTTCGCATCGGTAGACAGGCGGGCTCCTTGGCCAGCTTTCATTGCCTTGGACGATTGGCCCGTATCTGAGGAGACCATCTATGTGCAAACGACTCTTGCTGCCGCTGTTCTTGCTGTTGGCCTCTCCTGCTCTTATTGGGGCACAAACAAGCACAGATAAACCTGCTTCCCAGTACAGCATTCCGGATCTGCCGCGCACGCCAGACTTGCCTCCGTCTGTGCCCGCTTCGGGCCAGTTGACGCTGAGCCAAGCCGTTCAAATCGGCTTGAAGGACAACCCGCAGATCATGGCATCTAAGTTTGCCGTCGTAAGTGCGCATGAGAACTACAACAGTCAAAAATCGCCGATTAATCCGACTTTAAGCTATGCAGCGCTCAACAACACAGTTGGGCCGGCAGACTGGTCTACTGGATTTTCACAGGGCGGCAATTACAGCGCCTATGCGACTCTTGAGACGAACGGTGCGATTCGCTACCGAACCTGGCAGGCGCGGGAGCAGTTTCATCAGGCCCAATTCGACGCGGCGACAACCGGGCTTTCGCTCAAGCTCGGCATTATCTCCGCCTACGAAGGGGTGCAGGCGGCTAATCGAGAGTTGGAAGTTGAATTGAAGGTCTACGACAACATGGCCAAACTTAGCGACCTGACAAACAAGCGATACGAAGCAGGGGCGGGACAGCAGGCCGATGCGATTCGCGCACGCATTGCGGCCATTCAAGAGCAGCAAAACGTGATCACAGACGTGGCTAACGTCAACGCGGCACGTGCCGCTCTGAATAACCAACTTGGCCGTCCGCAAAACTCTCCGGTCGACGCGGTTGAACCGCTCGTTTACAAGCCGATTTCGGTTGGCGACCTCGGTGAGTTGACAAAGCAGGCAGAGCACAATCGTCCAGAGCTTCAATCCGCAATTGCCAATCTGCGGTCTCTTCAGGCCGTGCCGGGACTGCAGCGGTCGGAGTACTTTCCGAATGTGGTTCTTGGTATGGACGCGGGCGGTGACGGCCTATTTGTAGGCCTGTCGATGCCCCTGGATTTGGGGAGCATCAAAGGGGCAGTCAATAAGGCGAAAGCGGATGTAAAGTCTCAAGAGGCCCAGGTAGAGCTAGAGCGCCAGAGCATCGATCTGGATGTCAAGTCGTCTTACATCAACCTGCTTGCCGCCCAGAAACAGGTCGATACTTATGAAGGCGGCATTCTGAAAATGTCCGAAACGCTGGTGGACCAAATCCGGCACGGCTATGAGTTGGGCGCCAATACGATTGTCGATATCATCACTGCCGAAAATACATACCGGAGCGTCGAGAGCGCTTACTACAACGCAGTTGGAGCCTATGAAATAGCGGCTTATACGCTAAAGCATTCGATCAGCGACCTGCTCGAGTCCGTCTCGAGCGCGCCTGTGACCTCAATCGGAACCGTCGGACCGATGGCGGCGCAGGTTGTTGCCGGAGAAAAGAACAAGCCATGAGAAACGAGGACAGAGACTATCCAACGCCAGCCGATCTGGAATTGCAGGAATCGCAACGGCACGATCCAAAGACGTCGCCTATCGGCCGGCAGTTAATTGGGGTTGCGATCGTCGCAGCCGCGTTGGTCGGCCTAATTATTTTCACGACCTCCAACGGCAGCAAAAAACCGGCGGAGAAGGGAGGTGGCAATGCCCTCAACCCCAACCAGGTCCTTGTCTCCAAAGCGGCCGCTGACGCAGTAGAGTTAAGGACGGCACGGGTGACCCTGGAACAGGGTTTACATGTGATCCACACGAATGGCGTCGTGCATTTCTCTCCCTACAGCACGATCAACGTTAGCCCACGCGTTACGGGCAGGATACGCGACGTGTTTGTGAAGGTTGGCGACCACGTTGCAGCCGCCCAGCCTCTCGCCACGATGGTGAGTTCAGATGCCGCCAACGCGGTTGACACGTCGCGAGATGCAGACGAGCAGTTGAAGCTGACATCAACCGCCCTTGCAACGGCTCGCAAGCAGTTTGTTCTGGGAACCCCAGAAGTAACTGCGGCGGAGGCCGCACAAATCCAGGCGCATGAGAACGTTCTTTACAACAAGCGAATGCTTGAGTTGACACGTGAGCAAAATCGGATCGGGGGCTTTACGGATAAGCCATTGACGGACGCTCAGAGTGCGGCTAAGCAAGCAGATACGCAACTGTCTCAAGATTTGAAGGACTTAGACCTCGATCAGAAGCAATACGACCGCACGGCCAAGCTATTCGGTTATGGAGTAGCCGCCAAGGCAGATGTTGAAAATGCTGAAGACGTGCTCGGCAAAGCAAAGGACGCGGTAGCCAACGACAGAGAGCAGTCGCGGATTGCCCACGTGACAGTGGATCGAGAGGCGAAGGCCTTCAACACAAGGCTATACGCGAATCAGGCGGTTCGCCAGGCTGAGACGAATTACGAACAAGCAGTCATCCAGGAACGTGCGGCTGCAACCTCTGTTCGAATGGTCAAAGCCTCGTTGCTCCATGACCTCAAACAGGCGGAACACGACTTCCAAGCCGCAAACGCGGATGCAAAAGCGGCGCATACCGTGCTCAGCACCTACGATAATCCTAGTGCCGAAGGCTCAATCATCATTCGCGCACCAGCGAGCGGCGTTATCACGGCTCGCAACATCAACCCAGGCCAGATCGTCGATCAAACCGGCGAGACGCCGTGGCAGATGATGACCATCGTCAATTCGGGAGTGGTTTATATCGACGCACAGGTTTATGAGAAGGATATGCTTGGCGTCAAGGTTGGCGAGCGAGTTATTGCGACTTCCGATGCCTTGCCCGCACATTTTTCAGCTTCCGGTTTGATTAGCTTTGTCTCGCCGGGTCTCGATGCAACTACCCACGCGTTGTCGGTAAGGGCGGAGATGGACAACAATTCTGGCTTGCTCAAGGATGGAATGTTTGTGAGCACGTCCATTGATCTTGGGTCCGCCTCACCGTTCGCCGCCACTCCGATCATCCCGTTGACAGCCGTCGTTCATGACGGCGACAACGACTATGTATTCATCGTGTCCGGAAAAGACAAGTACGACCGTCGACAGGTGACTCTTGGAGATCAGCGAGGAGAGAGCAACGTCGCCATCACGAAAGGCCTTGCTGGAAACGAGACGATCGTCACTCGCGGCGCGCTCTATCTGGGTACCGGCGGTACGGCGGCCGACTAGGCGGAACGCACGACGAAAATGATTAATCGAATTATAAATTTCGCGATCCGGCAACGCGTGTCCGTGATGTTTGTTACGGCGGTGTTGCTCGCGTGGGGCATCTTCAGCTTTAGACAGCTTCCCATCGAGGCCTATCCGGATGTGATGAACACACAGGTGATTGTGATCACCCAGTGGCCTGGCCATGCGGCGGAGGAACTTGAGAAGCAAGTCACGATTCCGATCGAGATCAGCCTCTATGCGGTGCCGCACGTCAAATCAATGCGCAGCCGCTCTCTTTTCGGCCTATCCGCGATTTATTTGACTTTTGAAGACGGGATAGACGACTACTTTGCACGAGAGCAGGTCAGCGAGAACCTCTCGCAAGCGGCGGTCCCCGCCGGTTTACAGCCGGGCATGCAGCCAATGGAAAGTGCCGCAGGAGAGATCATGCGGGTCATTGTGACTGGCAACGTTCCTCTGAAAAAGCTCAAGGAAATCCAGGATTGGACCCTCAACCGTGAGTTTCTGAGCGTGCCGGGTGTAGTAGACACCGCGATTTTTGGCGGGACCACCAAGGAATACCAGGTCCAGTTGGACCGCCGCAAGCTCGATAACTACGGCATCACGGTGGCACAGGTCGAGCAGGCAATAACGAATTCGAACGCCAACGGTGGAGGCAACTACATATCCCGCGGCAGTGAGAACTACATCATCCGCGGTATCGGGTTGCTGAAGGACACGGCGGATATCGGCGGTGTCATTGTCAGCCAACAGAAGGGAATACCGATTCACGTAAGGGATTTAGGAATCGTCAGAAATTCCTATCTGCCGCGCCTCGGAAAAGTCGGCATAAAGATGGGTAACGGCGGACCGGATGTGGATGACGTTGCCATGTCCACGCTTGTCATGCGCCGATATGAAAACGCCGGCGTCGTACTCGATGGAATTCATAAGAAAATCAAGGAGCTTAACAACGAGGTCTTGCCTAAGGGGGTGAAGGTCATCCCCTTTATCGACCGCACCGATCTGATCGATGTCACCACGCATACCGTTTTGCACAATTTGGTCGAGGGCGTTCTCTTGGTCATCTGTGTGCTCTTCCTGTTCCTTGGCAACGTTCGAACCGCCATTATCGTCGCGATGACCATCCCGTTCAGTTTGTTGTGGGCGTTTTCATGGATGAATGTCATCCACGTGCCGGCTAACTTGATCTCGCTGGGGGCCATCGATTTTGGGATCATTGTCAATGGAACCGTGATCTTGGTCGAGAATATTTTTAGGCATCTTCATAACCGCGATACGGGTAGGTCCGTGGCCTCGACCATTCTGCAAGCAGCTCATGAGGTGGATGCGGAGCTATTCTTTACCACCCTCATCATTATCGCGGCCTATATCCCGCTCTTCACCATGCAGAGCGTCGAGCAGAAGATTTTTAGCCCGATGGCCTACACGATGGGGCTCGCTCTCATTGGCTCCCTTCTAATGGCCCTGTTTGTCGCGCCTGCCCTCTGTTACTTCACCTTAAGGGGCAAGATTGTAGACAACGAACGGAAATGGCTCACATGGATCACGAATGCTTACCGTCGAGCCCTTGCGGTGGCCCTCCACCACCCTTGGGTCACTCTTTCAATCGGGGCAGCGGTTGTCATCCTGGCGGCGTTCATGGCTCCTTTGCTTGGGACCGAGTTTCTTCCGCACCTTGACGAGGGAAACATCTATCTACGAGCCTCCCTCCCGCAGACCGTTTCTTTCCAAGAGTCGTCGCATATCGTTGCAAAGATTCGTCGCCTTGTCTCGGCATACCAGCCCGTGGATCTCGTGCAATCACAGATCGGTCGTCCTGACGACGCCGAAGACGTGACCGGCTATGACAACTGTGAGTTTCTTGTAGCCCTTAAGCCCTATGATCAGTGGAAGGGTTACGCCAATAAGGACGCATTGATTAAGTCAATGAACATACAGCTCAGTCAAATTCCGGGCGTTACGTTCAACTTCTCTCAGAATATCGAGGACAACGTCGAGGAAGCCATCACCGGAGTTAAAGGTGAACTCGCCCTAAAGGTATTTGGCGACGATCTCGACACTCTGGAAGCAAAGGCGAAGGAGATTCAAGCTGTCATGTCCAAGATTCCCGGGATCGTGGACCTTTCCACGTTCGACGAGACCGGGCAGCCACAGCTTCAGATAATTGTAGATCGCGCAAAGTGCGGCCGGTATGGCCTCAACACGTCCGACGTTCAGGACGCCGTCCAAACCCAAATCGGCGGCCAAGAATTCACCACTCTCCTCGACGGCGAAAAGCGATTTGGAGTTCGTATCGGACTTGCATCCAACCTGGCTAACAACATCAATAAGGTTCGAGACGTTCAAATAGACACTCCGGACGGGTTTAGGATTCCACTCTCCATGGTCACGGATATTAAAGATACGCGTGGAGCTTCCTTCGTCTATCGCGAGGCGGGGCGAAGGTATATCGCGATCAAATTTGGCGTTCGAGATCGCGATATCGGTGGGGCAGTTGCCGAAGCCCAAAAGCAAGTCGCAGCGAAGGTCAAGTTTCCGGAAAACTACCACGTAGTATTTGGCGGCGAGTTCGAATCGATGCAACGCGCTGGCGCGCGCTTGGCCATCATCGTGCCCATCACGTTCGCTATCGTTTGTATCATCCTATATGTTCTGTTTGGCCGCGCCTCGCGAACCCTGATGGTGATGATGAACGTGCCGATCGCCGTCTCAGGCGGAATGTTCCTCCTCTACATCACTGGATTCCACCTTTCCGTATCGGCTGCCGTCGGCTTTATCGCGCTCTTTGGTGTGGCCGTCCAAAATGCAGTCATCGCCGTATCGTGGATCGATAATCTGTCTTTGCGCGGCGAGAAGCTCTATGACGCGGTAGTCGACGGAGCGGCTTTCCGATTAAGGCCCATCTTGATGACGGCGATGCTTGCAACGGTCGGTCTCATTCCGGCGGCAATCTCCACCGGAATAGGATCTGATGTCCAAAAGCCGCTGGCGATCGCGATTATCGGAGGAATGGTCACCGACGTATTGATTGGGACCCTCTTCGTCTTGCCCGTTTTGTATCTCTTGATTGCGCATAAATACCCTGCGATGCCAAGGGTGCCTGAAGGAGACCGAGTCGATGACTGACAAGCTTTTAAGGCAGGGACCATCGAGTGGGGAGTTATGGAGTGGCGGAGTGATGGTATGCCTGCCGGAAATGGCTGTAGGCGCAGAATGGTTCCTTCCCGTGTGCAGCCTTGGAGCGCGCTTGTTTCGTAGGAGACGTTAAACGTGAAGCATAGAAAACTTGGGAAATCTGGACTCGATGTGTCGGTAGTGGGGTTGGGGTGTAACAACTTTGGAGGGAGAATCGGGCTTGAAGGGTCACGGCTGGTGATCAACAAGGCGATTGCTTGCGGAGTCACTCTGTTTGACACGGCCGACGTATATGGCGATCGCGGAAGCTCCGAAACGATCCTTGGCGAAGTTCTCGGCAAGCGACGGCATGAAGTAGTGATTGCCACGAAGTTTGGCATGGGTATGGATGATTCAGGGAGATCACGAGGGGCTTCGCGCGGATATATCGTTTCTGCGGCCGAGGCAAGCCTGCGAAGACTAAAGACCGACTGGATCGACCTTTACCAGTTGCACGCTATCGATCCTCAAACGCCTATGGAGGAGACTTTGCGCGCGCTGGACGATTTAATTCGACAAGGGAAAATCCGCTATATGGGATGTTCGAACGTTCCGGCCTGGCAGGTGGCGGATGCCCACTGGATTGCCAAGAGTCTCGGTATCAACGGCTTCATATCGTGCCAGGACGAATATAGCCTGCTGGTGCGCGACGTCGAGACGGCCTTGATTCCTGCGACGCAGGCTTACGGAATGGGGCTTCTGCCATATTTCCCGCTTGCGAGTGGAATGCTTACCGGGAAATACGAGCGCCGCAAGATGCCGAAAGACGCTCGGTTGACCGAGACGCCGCGGCTCGCCGAAAAGTACATGAATGAGAGGAACTGGAACATCGTTGAGGCGTTGCGGTCGTTCACTTTTGCGAAAGGAAGATCGCTGCTGGAAGCATCTTTCAGTTGGCTTGCGGCGCAACCATCTGTGTCAAGCGTCATCGCAGGCGCTACGAAACCCGAGCAAGTCGAGCAGAATGTGGCCGCTGTCAATTGGGAATTAACGCCAGACGAGTTAAGCGAGATTCAAAAGATCGTTACGGCAGACTGAGCCCAGTCGTAAACTGCTTTCCGTGAGGCTGACCAGGGGAAACACCGCAATCTGGCTCAGCTCGATCGGGATGTTGACCGGCCTTTCGATCTCCCCGGCCGCATGGCCCGGCCACTGCGTCATTACGATCACTTGAGTGTTCATGACATCCGGATAAGCCCCGACGGGTAGCTGCTTGAATCTGTATGCCCCATGCAAGGATGATAACTGCCCGGTACGGGAAAGAGAACTGGATAGGTCTGGTTATCATATTCGTGGCGCCAGAGGGAGTTGTTGATAATCGGACCTCTGTTCTTATCGGATACGTCCTCAGCTCATGTTCGTAAGCGTCAATCCTCAGACCCAGCTTTTCGGCGCTGGTCCTTTGTCTGATGTTGTTCCCGAGGGTCATGTGCTGCGCGCAAGATCCATACGGTTGTGAACGAGGTTCTGGAACCGATGGAGCGTGCTTACGAGGGGGCGCTGCGGCTGATTACTGGGCCAATTGTGAAGAGCAGGGCTGCGACGTCTGGGGCGTGTGGTCCAGCCTTAACGGAACTATCTGCGAGCCGATTGGCCTATGGCTGCCGGTGGGCTTACACACCGTTGGTACATCGGAATACGTGATGGGGGGGCCAGTCGCCTTAGGACTACGCCGGGCCCATGCCAGATGGAATGGACGTCGTCGAACTACCTGCACACGATTACCTCGTCTTCCAGGGCCCTGCAATCGCTGATGCCGAGATGGGGCAGGCGATCTCCCAGGTTTGGCAGAGTGCCGAGGAGTTCGATCCCGAGCGGCTGGGTTGGAAGTGGTCCGAGACTGCACCAAGCTACCAGTTGGCGCCGATGGCCAAGAGAGGCTACATTGAGGGCAGGTCGGTATGCTGATGAGTGGGTAGGCACGGCTCTTGGCGTCCCAGGATCGCATCCCATAGGCGTGGCAAACCGTGACAATTGCCGGAGGAATTGGGTGTCGGTGTGTTTACGGGGTGTTTGCGTCGCGGTTAGGATAGACTCAGTCTTCAGCTTTTGCCGGAGCCTGACCTCGATGTGCCTAGGCGAGCGCCGGTTGTGGGACTTGGTCAGTCTGGAACCTCCAATTTATCCGGTTTCATTCCCGCAGCATGTTAGAAGGCCATGGGGTCGTTGTGCAGTATTTGGACCTACTCAAGTGAAACAGCAAAGAGCTGTGAGACGGCAGTTCGACGCTCAATGTATCGGTCTCGCCAATTTCGATGATGCTCGAAACGGTTCGATTGAAAACGAATCGTGATCCTTGTATTCCCAATTCGGAAAGGCTCAGCCGTTCGCAAGTCCTCTTAGCGGTAACGTTGAGGACCAGTACGACCGTGTCCCCGGAGGTCAATTCTCGGACGGCGACTAGCGGCTTGTTCGGCTGGGTTATGAGGGGAAGTGAAGCAATTGAGCTATCTGCAGAGGGGCGCACAAAATCCCAAAGCGCAAGCCTCTCGGCTGAGATCTCGTGCAGTGGGTCGGATGTCGCAACGACTCCGCCGAGGATTGCCTGCCATTGTGCCAAGGCGGCGACCTCGTCGGGGTGAAGGTCGGAGTGCACGTCTCGGATGAGTAGAACATCAGGATCGTTCTGCCAGAACACTTGGTTGAAGTGCTGGTTGCCGGTTGATTCCATGAGCATGCTCTGTGGGTTGAAATGGCCGTCCCACGCGACCCCCACGTCGCCTCCGACTCGCATGGCATCGGCATAACCGACAAATGGGAAGAACGGGCCGATGCAGCCGAGCCAGAACGTCTCCTCTCCGATCTCCTCGCGGATCATGGCGAGGACATCCCGGAAGTACTCGATGCTCGTTTTGCCCGGTGTGTGACGCTGAACGGTGCGTGAATCCTGCAATCCCCAGTACATAAAGTCGGTCTTGAACATCTCTGCCCCCCACCCGCGTATCGTTCTAAAGACTTGGCGCAGATATTCGAACGCTTCCGGATGGCTGGTGTCCAAGACGTACGACTCTTCGTCTCGATAGCCCCAAACCTTGGGTTCGCCGTAGTGACGCCATGGCGTCACCAAGCCGCCGTCGAGGTTCCGAAGCAGCCAATCGGGGTGAGCCTTGGCAAGTTGGGATCGATTGCCGACCATAAACGGTCCGATCCAGATTCCAGGGCGGTAGCTGGCCGATCGAATCAGATCAAACGCGGGCGTGAGACCTTCGGGGAATCGCACGCTCGGTTCGAGCCAATCGCCCAGGGAAGGAAAATAGCCCGCGTCGATTTGGAAGTAATGCAAGGGAGGCGGGGAATCCATCCGGGAAAAGCCTTCGAGGTACTCCTTCAGGGTCGGCATGTCCAGGTTGTGGTAGAGGTAGTACCAAGAACACCAATGATAGCTGGCGGCACGGATTGGCCGGGCCTTCATCGTTCCAGCGATATCCCGCGAGGCATTCCGCATTGCAGGGAACGGATCCTGCGAAGCTATCAGCTTTAGCAAGGGAAGTTCGAGTTGAAAGTCCGGCAACGGAGTCCCTTCGGTAATGAATTCGGCGGTCGCGCAGCAATTGCTCTCGTCTGGTTGTCGGCGAACGTGGATTCGACTCTCGTACCGAATGCAATTCTCAGCCCAAATCGTGATGCCTTCTCCCTTGGCGTCGAACAAAGTCGCCAATCCGAACGATTCGATATCATGCCCAACTCGGATCTCCTGAATCCCGGATCCGCCACACATTCCGCGGCCTTGTTTGAAACAACGACTAAGATCTGAGGGAATTCGCGTAGATAAGACTTGGATTGTTCCTGGGGCGACTTGCAGGCCATCGAGTCGACAGACTATCGTTGCAACTTCACCTACTACGTCAAACAGCAGGGTCAGTTGACCGGTCATGAGTCGATACTCGATCGATCCACCACCCGTAATGACAGCCGTTGGGCGTATGGGAACCCCGTCGATTCCAGGATAGGCGGATATCAGTTGTCGGCTGGGCCAAAAAAGGTCGAACGATCCATCAGCGTGTATTTCCCATTTCGGTGTATTCATTGGCTTTGTTCGGACCTCTTCCTTCGACTGCATCAGGATTGCGACGCACGTGTCGCCCCTACGGTGCTTTCAACTGCTTCATGGCTTTGCTCATCGTTGCGAACGACTCGGTCAAGTGACGTCGCATGGCTTCGCGAGCGGCGGAGGGATCACCCGACCGCACGGCTTTCAATATCGCCCGATGGTGGTGAATCGCGCGAGAAGGAAGTCCTGGCACGAGACTTCCGATATGGCGAACCTCACGCATGATGTCGGCGACGGTTTCCATCAGCAACCAGAGAAGAGGGTTGTGGGCGGCGCGCGCCAACTGCATATGAAACTCAACATCTGCGGCGGCAAACGCCTCCACGTCGAATGGATTGGAAAGGGATCTCATCTGAGCCAAGGGTTGTTCGAGATTTGCCAAGTCCGCTTCGTTTCTCCGTTCGGCAGCCAAGCCGGCGATCTCAACCTCGAGCAACTGCCGCACTTCATGCACTTTCATGTAATCAAGGTGCGGCTTGCCTTCGCGCAGAAATAACGTCAGGCCAGGGATCAGATCGCTTGAGATCGGCGTAGTGACCACGAACCCTCCCCCAAGAATCGGCTCGATAAGACCTTTCGCGCTGAGTGCGGAAAGCGACTCGCGAATCACGGTTCGGCTGACTCCGAGGTCCTCACCCAACTGCCGCTCTGCCGGCAAGCGATGCCCGGCCGGCCACTCTCCGTCAACAATGAGACTTTGGATTTGGGCGACGACGCGGTCAACTAGCGTATCGCTCTTCTCCAATCGAAGCAGGGGCTTTGGTTCAGGCATACTGTCTTATGGTATACCATCATACAACATGGTCAGGGCAGACGATATGGGCTTCCCTAAGGCTCTCAAGTTGCGTGCCGGGAATGTCGAACTTGTGTTCGAGCCGGAGAACATGCTCGTACGGCATCTTCGCTTGGGTTCCCATGAACTCGTCCGGGGTATTTACGCCGCCGTTCGTGACGTCGATTGGGGGACCTATCCTCTGCTCCTGAAGGAATTAGAAACTGAGATCGAAGAGGACCAGTTCGTGGTCCGCTGGCTTTCGACAACACCGGTCGTGGAATGGCTGGGAGAGCTTAGGGGAACACCCTTTGGTGAAGTTAGCTACGAGATACGTGGTGCGGCGCTGGATGCGTTCGAAACGATGCGGACAGGAATATGCGTTTTGCATCCTTCAAAGGAATGCCAGGGGCTCGTTTGTCAAATCGAACATCCGGATGGGAGAAAGGAACAAGAGTGGTTTCCGATAGAGGTCGCTCCCCATCAGCCCTTCCTGAATATTCGGGCGATGGAATACTCCGGTCCTGGAAATGCGACAGTCAGTATCCATTTTCAAGGCGATGTTTTCGAGACCGAAGACCAACGAAACTGGAGCGACGCCTCATTCAAGACTTACTGTCGACCGTTGGATAGTCCCGCACCCTATGTTCTGAAAGCAGGCGCGCTCGTCGAGCAGGCGGTTAGGGTCACCGTTGAGGCAGATCGGCAGATTCAGCCAGCCCCCCATCCAGACTTCGCGACGATCGAGGTGAAGTCATCAAAGAATGATCATCTGACGCTTCCAAAGATTGGAACAATGCTCAGCCGCTCGTCGCCCTTGTCGTCTTGGCAAGCAGATCGTCTCAAGGCGATGAACTTTGCCCACATCGGCCTTTCGGTCGACTTGTCGGATACAAGGTGGCTTTCACATCTAGCAGCTGTTGAGAAACTGAAGATGCCCATCGAAGTTCATCTTCGGTCTTTTGATCTATATGAAGAACTGCGTCACTTGCTATCCGGTCTCAAGGATGTCGAAGTCGCGCGTATTCTACTTGTGTCGGATGATTTGGGCACAAGTAGAGAGTCTTTGGTCGAAGAGATTCAGACGACGCTTCGAAGCCCCATTCCCGTTGTTGCCGCGTCGAACCACAACTTCACGGAGTTGAATCGAACGCGACCCAGGATTAATCGGCTCGCAGGAATCGGGTTCGCCATGAATCCCCAGGTCCACGCTTTCGATGACCTTTCCCTGATGGAAACCACCGAAACCCACGGCGAACTGGTAAGGAATGCGCGCCGCCTATCAAAGGGGCTACCTATTTCAGTCGGACCGATCACGCTCGAACCAAGGCGTTGTGTGGACCGAGATGCCGACCAGCGCTTGAATTCACCTTTTGGCGCGGTATGGGCCTTCGCAAGCCTAGCTTCCTTTGCGATTTCGGGAGTGCATTCACTGACGTATTTCGAAACGCATGGTCCGCGAGGGATACTATCGGACCATAAAACCGAGACCAAACCACTTGAGAAGCTGCTCGAATTAATCCTGAGATTCTGGGAAGTTCCAATTATAGAATCTGCTTCTGACCTGCCCTTGACAGTTAGGTCCTTGCTGTTCTCTGGCCCCGATGGACTCATTGCTATTGTTGGAAACTTGAGCGATCAACGCATCGAGGCTGCTCTCTTCGGCGAAAGGGCTGTCCTAGAACCATTTGAATTCCGCTTGATTGAGAACCGAGGGAAAAGCTGATGCGCATTGGTATTGTCGGCGCCGGGTTCTGGACCCGCTTTCAGATCGCCGGTTGGCTCGAATTACCCAACGTGGAGATTGTCTCGATCGCTAACCGGACTGTCGAAAAGGCCCAGCGGTTGGCAAATGAGTTCGGAATTCGGTCTTTCTATCGAGAGCCGTCGGAGATGCTCGCCGCAGAGGATCTTGACTGCGTCGACATAATCACCGGAGTCGAGGGGCATGCCGCCGCCGTTCGGATGGCGGCGGAGAATGGAGTGGCCGTCATTTGCCAAAAGCCAATGGCTACGTGCCTCGAAGAAGCGGAAAATATGGTCGCGGTTTGCGAAAGATATGGCGTCCCTTTTCTCATCCACGAGAATTGGCGATACCAAGCTCCGATCCAAGCGGTCTCCGATGTATTGAGACCAGGAACGATTGGAGACGTATTCCGGGCTCGGATTCAGTTCTCATGCTCGTTTCCCGTGTTTGACAATCAGCCTGCCCTCAAAGAACTCAGTCAGTTCATCTTGACCGACATCGGGAGCCACATTCTGGACGTCGCGCGGTTCCTCTTTGGGGAGGCCAACGAGTTGATGTGCCGCACGACTCAGATCACTCCAGACATTGCCGGAGAGGACGTGGCGACGGTCGTGATGAGGATGGATCGATGCCCGATGGTGACCTGCGAGATGAGCTATGCCAGCAGACTGAGCGACGAAGTCTATCCAGAGACCTACTTGGTTATTGAGGGTTCTAAGGGGTCGGTCGAGCTCGGTAAACGAAAACATCTACTCGTAACTACAGGCGCGGGAACAACGCAATCCACGGTTACCCCGCAAAGCTATCCATGGATGGATCCGAAGTACGACTTGGTCCACTCTAGCATCGTGGATTGCAATCGCGCGCTTTTGAATGGGCTTAAGGACATGTCGAGAGCAGAGACCTCGGGGGCTGATAATTTGAATACGGTTCGCCTTGTTTTTGGTAGCTACGAGGCTGCGGCAAAGGATGTAGTTCTTCGTTTCGGCTCGAAAGGGAAAAGGGGTTCTAGATGAATACGACGATCGCGCTCTTCGGAGCAGGCGGAAAGATGGGTTGCCGCCTGACTGACAATCTATTGAAGTCAACCTACCGACTCTTACCGGTTGAGGTCTCAGAAGGCGGGCTCTCCCGACTATCGCAGCGCTGTCTTACGTCGATTGCACAGGACCAAGCTGTCTCTGAAGCGGATATCGTGATCCTTGCGCTACCCGATACGGCGCTAGGTTCGATCTCTCACGAGCTCGTTCCCAAGATGAAATCGGGCGCAATGCTGATGGTTCTTGATCCTGCAGCCGCCCACGCGAGAGTGTTGGCAGAGAGGGAAGACATGCCTCTATTCGTAACTCACCCCTGCCATCCCCCGCTTTGGAATAACGAGCAGGGCGCGGCGCGAGAGGATTTTTTTGGGGGAATCGCCGCCAAGCAGAATATCGTATGCGCCATCGAACGTGGTTCCGATGCGCAATACCGTCGCGGCGAGGACCTTGCCCGAACCATGTACGCGCCGGTCGAACGGGCACACCGGATCACGGTCGAACAGATGGCGATTCTTGAACCAGCAATGGCAGAGACGGTCGCTGCCATGTGCTGCACGATTATATTTGAGGCGTACCAAGAGGCGATCCACCGGGGCGTTCCTGCCGAAGCCGCTCACGACTTTATCATGGGGCACGTTAACATTCCACTCGGAATCGTGTTCGGAGTTGCGGGCAATCCGTTCTCCGATGGGGCGAGGCTCATTATTAACTACGGCCGAAACCGAATCATCAACCCCGATTGGAAGAGTGTCTTCGAACCTGATTCCGTTCTCGAACAGGTCAACGCGATCGTCAGTGGAACGGCTCCGAAATGAGGATTGGGATCGGCTCGTACACTTTTCCATGCCAAATTGCTTCCGGCGCAATGGATCATCAGGGGCTTCTGGATCGTGCGATCGGCCTTGGAGCAGAAGTGGTGCAGTACTGTGAGAACCTTCCTGTCAGCTGCCTTGATGATCACGAACTGAACAAGCTGATTCGTCGGGCCGACGCCGAAGGGGTTCGCCTGGAAGTCGGTACTCGAGGCCTCGATCCGATTGACATCTCTCGCCATTCAGACTTGGCGCGCCGATTGGGGGCGGGTTTCGTCCGCCTCGTCGTCCACGGTTCTGGTTACCACCACGATGCGAACGGAGTGATCGACCAACTCGGCCCCATTCTCGATTCCATTTCGGACACAGTGATTGCGATTGAGAATCACGATCTGTTGCCGGTGCGAGACCTTGTCCGGATCATAACCGTGCTTGGCGAGGATCGGGTCGGAATCACACTCGACACCGCTAACTCCTTGGGTTGCCTTGAAGGGACGAATGAAGTCGTGGAAGGGCTTGCTCCCTTTGCTCGCTGTCTCCATATCAAGGACGTTGTCGCCAAGAGGCTTCCGTCGATGTTGGGATACACCGTTGTCGGAGCGATTGCCGGCCAAGGCAGGCTCAACATTCCGCTGATCCTGAGCAAAATGCCGCAGACATGCGAGAGCGTAATCCTCGAGCTCTGGACCCCTTTGCGGCGGAGTCTGGCTGCCACTTACTCCGTTGAATCGGTTATGGCTTCCCAAGGATTCGCATACCTTAAAGGCATTTTCGCTCCAGAAAGCGTTGGACCTTCAGGAACAGATCACCCATGAATAGGATAAAAGTCAGCTCGAATCGTCGCTTCTTGTCACGCGAGGACGGAACCCCATTCTTCTATCTCGGCGACACCGTTTGGGAGTTGTTCCACCGATACTCGTATCTTGAGGCCGAGACTTACCTGCGAGATCGGGCAAGCAAGGGATTCACCGTGGTTCAGGCCGTTGTCCTTGCCGAGTTCAATGGACTTACAGAACCGAATCCGAATGGACACTTGCCGCTTGAGGACCTCGACGTCACTCGGCTCAACGAAGCCTACGTTCTCGACGTCGACCACATCGTCGACAGGGCGAACAAGCTTGGACTCGTCGTCGGAATGCTGCCCAACTGGGGGGACAAGTGGAACCGTAAGTGGGGCGCCGGCCCCGAGATATTCACTCCAGATAACGCGAAGTCCTATGGTAGGACACTGGGAGAGCGATATCGCGATGCAGACCTCATATGGATTCTGGGTGGGGACCGGCCGATCGAGGAAGACAGACACGCTGCGATTGTTCATGCGCTAGCAAAGGGGCTTGCCGAAGGCGACGGCGGCGTTCACTTGAGGACTTTCCACCCCATGGGTGGTCAAACTTCATCTCAGTACTTCCACGAGTCTGAGTGGCTCGATTTCAATATGTGGCAGTCTGGCCACGACCGAAACCATGCGAATTACATGGATGTTGCGGGCGATTATCTCAAGATGCCGACGAAACCTTGCATGGACGCTGAGCCTGGTTACGAAGACCATCCTGCAGGATTCAATATCGACAACGGCTTCCTCGACGCATACGACTGCAGGAAGTCCATTTATTGGGGCCTCTTCGCCGGGGCACTTGGGCACACGTATGGCTGCCACCCGATCTGGCAGAAATATCAACGTGGCAGCGTGGGAATCACGATGGTACGAACTGACTGGAGGGATGCGCTCAACTTTCCCGGCTCTGCTCAAATGCAGCACGCGCGAGCGCTGATCGAATCACGCCCGTACTTCTCCAGAATCCCGGACCAATCCTTGATCATTGGTGAGCCCGGAACCGGAAGTAAGCATGTTCAGGCTTCCCGCGATGAGAATGGCCGTTATGCGTTTATCTTTCTCCCCTGGCAATCAAAGGTTGAAGTCAACCTAAGTGACCTATCCGGCGACATATTCCGTGCTCATTGGTTCGATCCAAGAACCGGCGCCGCCGACCTAATCTCCGTTTTTGAAAGACAGGACTCCATGACGTTCGAGTCTCCACACGGAGGACCCGATTGGGTTCTCGTGATCGACGACGCTGCGCAAGAATTTCCAAGACCCGGGTCGACACCCTACCCAGACCGTGACTAAATCATGACAACCCAGATCATTCCCAACACCAATCTTTCCGTCTCTCGCGTTTGTCTCGGCACGGGAGGGCTCGGAAGCGCCACCGATGTCGCCGGTTCGATTGAGATCCTGGACTCCTTCGTCGAGTGTGGTGGCAATTTCATCGATACCGCCCACAACTATGGAGACTGGGACGCGAACGTTCCGAGGAGCGCCAGTGAGAAGGCGATCGGGACATGGCTTACCGAAAGAGGTTGTCGGTCTGGAATCGTGCTTGCCACGAAGGGCGGACATCCACTCTTCGACAAGCCTGACCTTGGGCGACTCTCAAGAGCAGACATCTTCTCGGATCTCGACGGAAGTCTCGAGTCGTTGCAGACGGAACATATCGACCTCTACTGGCTACACGCCGACGAGATCTCGCGAGAGGTGGGTGAGATCATGGAAACGCTGCACGAAGCGGTCGAGTCCGGCAAGGTCCGCCACATTGGTGCATCGAACTGGAAGACGAGCCGGATCCGAGCGGCCAACCTCTACGCAGCTGAGCACGAACTTACCCCGTTTGTTGGTGATCAAGTGTTGTGGAACGCCGCCGACCTTGCCGTCTACCCCTATGGGAATCCGACTGTCGGGTTCGTGAATCGGGAGCGTTACGACTTTCATCAGGAAACGGGGATGGCGATGATCCCGTTCCAGGCTCATGCATTCGGCCTGTTTGCCAGGATGGAGGCGGGGACTCTCGACCAAATGAACAGCGGTTTTAGGGGCTTCTATAAGCCAGAGGAGAGCCTCCGAAGATTTCACCGGATGAACGAAGTTATGGCAGAGACTGGGTTAGGGCTGAGTCAGGTTGTGCTCGGCTATTTGTCCTCACAGCCATTCGTCACGATTCCGATCGTGGGTTCTCACTCCCCCGAGCAGGTCCGGGACAGCATGACGGCAATCGGCGTCCGCTTAACGCCAGAACAAGTCGATTACATCGACGGTGGTCAGAAGGGTTCCGAACTTTCTTGAGGGCTCAAGTAGCTTCGGCGGAATTCAACCGGGGCATGCCCGACGAATCGCTTGAACACACGGTTGAAATGGCTTTGGCTGCTGTACCCAAGTTGTGCCGCGATTTCGGCGGTTCCCACTCGTCCGTCAATGAGGAGGTCCATGGCCTTGTCGATTCGAAGCCGATGCACATACTCCAAATAGGTTGAGCCGGTTGTTCGCTTGAATCGACGACAGAAGTGTCCTGGGCTCAAACAGACCATTTTGGCAAGGTCTTCGAGGCGGTTTGCCTGCGAGTATTCGCGGTGGAGGAATTCGATCACCGGGGCCATGTCGGCGTGATGGGTGGAGTCCCAGCCTCTATAGGTCGGAATCGGCGAAATCGTCTGCAGCTTTCTAGAGAATCGGAAGAGAAATCCTTGAAGGTAAGTCCGGACCGCGAGCGCAGAATCAGAGCGCGAGGTGCGTAGCTCTTCGTCGATTTGAATAAGGGTGAGCAAAGCCTCGGATGAGAGGCTCTCGTCCATGGAAAGCTGGCGACGGATGCTGTGATCGGAAAGATAAAAGGGCTTGAGCAGTTCCTTGTCCTGCGAGGAGCCGCTGGGACGTGCAACAAACGTCTCGTCAAAGTGAAGCGAGACGGCTCGAACGATGGAACCTTGCTTTGCTATCAGGCGGTGAAATTCATCTGGACCAATCATGATGAGGCTGCCTGCTGAAACGACATAACGTTCGTTCTCGATGACGAACTCGCCCTCGCCGCTATGCACAAAAGTGATCTCCAGGAAGCGGTGAACGCTGGGCGCAAGCCGGTGAGAAGGGCTAAAAACTAGGGCAAGTAGTCGTACAGGCAACTCGGTGGGGAAGGGCAAGATGAGCTCGCCAAGTTCAGAAACTCGCAGCGACCGGCTGGTTGCCCACTCAAAATCGTGCGTCAATTCACCGGAAGTCATGGTTGAGAGCATTGTACATTCTTGCTCTAAAGGTGAAACATACTATTGCCCCATCAGTTCGCCGCCCGACACGATAATGGACTCACCGGTGACATGGGCGGAAAGGTCGCTTGCCAAGAAAAGGGCTACGTTGGCTTGATCTCTCGGGGTTGCGATTCGCCCCAACGCAGTCTTTGCCTTGAGTTCATCGAAGAGACCGGGTATGTCCGAGCACAGGTCTCGGAGCATCGGGGTATCGGTGGCTCCCGGGCAGATTCCGTTGGCCCGAATGCCATACGGGCCGAGTTCCAGAGCGACACATCGCGTCAAGCCAATGATCGCACTTTTGCTGGCACAGTAAGCAGATTCTTCCCGATCCGCTTTTTTGCCTGATGCACTCGATATATTTATGATGGATCCCCCGGCGCCTTGGGCAATCATCTGCCGACCAACGGCCTGACTAAACAGGAATGTTCCCTTTACGTTGACGGCAAAGATCGCATCCCAATCGGCTTCAGGAAAATCGATGAATGGCCATGGCTTCAAGATTCCGGCGCAGTTTACGAGGATGTCGATCTTTCCGAATGCCTGAACCGCTTGACGAACCGCCATTTCGACCTGAGCCTTTTCGGAGATGCTCACTTTGATTGCAAGGGAGGGGCGTCCCGTTTTTCTCTCAATCTCTGCGCAAACCTTCGTCGCCATGTCCATCTGCAGATCGGCAATCGCTATGCGCGCTCCGTGTTCGGCAAAAACGGTCGCAATCGCCTCCCCAATTCCGCTTGCCCCTCCCGTTACGATGGCGACTTTGTCTTGTAGGAGGTTTGCCATGAGGTCACCATCCTGGTTCGGGGCCAGATTCCAGTATCTGGGTTAAGGTTTGGCTGAAGCGAGCTGCCATGGCTCCGTCAACCGCTCGATGGTCGCAGGTCAGCGTGAATTCGATAATCTGTCGGGCCTGGAATGCCCCATCGACGAACTCCACCGTGTTGCGAATGCCTCCGACCCCGACGATCACACTCTCAGGGGGATTCACAATCGGAACGAAGGAGTCGATGCCAAACATCCCGAGGTTCGAAACCGTTATCGTTCCGTCCGAAACCTCGGCAAACGAAAGAGCGTTGCTCCGAGCTTTCTTCGTGAGCTCAGCTGCGATCGCCGAAATTTCGGTGACGGACTTGCTGCCGGCGCCTTTGATGACGGGTACGACCAAGCCTCCTTCGGTATCGACGGCAAATCCGACATTCACCGATTCGGGTTGGATAAAACCGCTTTCTGAAAACTGGCGCAGGATGGACCTTTCGACGGACACAGCGGCAGCAATGGCCCTAATGAACAAGTCGTTCCAGGTGAGTTTCTGGCCAGCCTGGCTCGCGAGATCAGCCTTCACCGTAGCGAGGTGCTCAGCATTGATATGGAAACGAATGCTGAACTGGGGAACGTTGCGAAAGCTTTCCGTCAGCCTTCTTGCCGCTGTCGCCTGAAGTGGCGTGAGCGGCTGTGTCGTACGGGAAGATCGTTCTTCCAGCAGCTTCCGAACATCGACTTCTCCGATTCGTTCGCCGTCAAAACCGGCGAAGTCCTCGACGGTCAGCCCGTGTTCCTCCATGATTCCACGTGCTCTCGGGGACGCCTTCAATTCGCGCTTGATTGGCTCATTGCCCTGCTTCAATTCGGAGTTCAGAGCCATCTTTTGGAGAGTTACGGCGGGGGCGACGGCAGATTCGCCGCTACTCAATAAAGCAGAGATATCTTCACCAGGCTCGCCTACAACGGCGAGCAGCTTGAGAACCGGGACCTCTTCATCAACTTGAGCTACGATCCTGAGTAAGACGCCTGAAGCCGGACTGTCGATGACGTTATTGATCTTGTCGGTCTGGATCTCGCAAAGGCTGTCGCCTTCGTACACTTTCTCGCCTTCCGCTTTGTGCCAAGAAACCAGGATGCCGGTCTCCATTGTCAGGCCAAGCTTGGGCATGATGATAGGTATGGCCACGTCAGTTTCTCACCAGGTTGCAGGCAGCTTCCACAATGTCTGCTGTTTGAGGAAGCACATAGTTCTCCAAAACTGGTGCAAAGGGGATAGGGCTGAATCGAGCGGTTACTCGCTTGATCGGGGCATCGAGGCTATTGAAGCCCTCATCCGCTACGATCGCGGCGATTTCGGATGAGACGCTGCACGGTGCATACGTCTCCTGGACGATCAGCAGCTTGCCTGTTTTGGCTACCGACTCGAGGATTGTGTTCTTGTCGAGCGGCGATGACGTGCGCAAGTCGATTACTTCGGCACTGATTCCCTGATTGGCCAAGGTGGCCGCAGCCTCCAGCGATTTGGTAACCATGAATGACCAAGCAACGATCGTCAGTTGACTTCCTTCTCGCTTGACGTTGGCCTTGCCAAATGGAATCTCATACGCCTCTTCCGGCACGTCCATCTTTTTGTCGTACAACTTCTTGTGTTCGAAGAACAGCACTGGGTTGTTGTCTCGGATTGCCGAGATGAGGAGGCCCTTGGCGTCGTAAGCATCGGACGGCATGACTACTTTAAGGCCAGGAATGAACGTGAACCAGCTTTCAAGGGAATGCGAATGGTGGCCTGACGCCGAGAGATACCCGCCGGATGGGCACCGGATCACCAATGGCACAGAAATCTGACCGCCAAACATATATCGCATGTTCGCCGCCTGCTGAACGACCTGATCCATTGCGATCGTGATGAAATCGGAGAACTGAAGCTCCACGACGGGCCGCATACCGGTGATTGCAGAGCCGACGCCGGCGCCCACATAGGCCGCCTCCGAGATGGGGGCATCTATGACTCGGTCCTCGCCAAGTTTAGAAGTGATCCCTTTTGTCTGTCCGAATGCCGCTCCGTACGGGTCCTTCAACACCAGCCCCATCAGATATACGGCGGGATCTCTTTGCATTTCCAGTAGTTGCGCCTCTGCGATTGCTTCCGAATACGAAATTGTTCTCATGGGTTTTTCCAAAACTCGCCTTGTTTTCCGATCACGCATAGATCTCAGTAAAGGCCTCTGAAATGTCGGGCGACGGACTGCTGCGGCCGAACTGCACCGCGTTCTCCAATTCAATCCTAACTTCCTTTTCAACGTTTGCCTGCTCTTGCTCGGACAGACCAAACGCTTGAAGCTCCCGCTTGGCGATCTGAATCGGATCCCTGTCCAGCCATTCTCGCTCTTGCTCGGCAGTCCGATAGCTCGCGGGCTCCCCTTGAAAATGCGCCCGATATCTCCATGTCTTCACTTCGAGGACTGCCGGGCCTCCACCGGATCTAGCTTGATGGATGTACTCGCAGGCGGCGTCGTGAACCGCCACAACACTCATGCCGTCCACCGCGCGACCCGGCATGCCATAACCGGCAGCACGCTTATAGATGTCCGGGTTTCGCGATATGGCACAGAGCGGTGTGCCGACCCCGTACTGGTTATTCTCACAAACAAACACGATCGGCAGATTGAAGGCGGCAGCCATATTCATCGATTCATGGACACTGCCTTGATTGCTTGCCCCGTCGCCAAAGAAGGCGACGGCGACTCTTTCATTGCCCTGCATTTTGGATGATAGTGCAGCCCCGAGGGCGATCGGAACACCGGCGCCGACGATGCCGTTTGCGCCAAGGATGCCGATCTCAGTGGCGGCAATGTGCATCGAACCACCCTTGCCTTTGTTGTAGCCGGTTCGTTTTGCGAACAACTCGGCCATCATGCGATCGAGCCGTCCACCCTTGCCGATGCAGTGGCCGTGTCCTCGATGGGTACTTGTGATGTAATCGGAGTCGTTCAAAGCCGAACATACGCCAACTGCGCAGGCTTCCTCGCCGATGTAAAGGTGAACGAATCCGGGTAGCTCGCCGGCAGCGAAGAGCTGTTCGACTCGCTCTTCGAACACGCGAATGGAGAACATTCGCCGGTAGATGGTTTGTGCTTGTTCCTTTTGCATTTGAATGCGGTCCTTATCGCCCTCGAAGCATCGCCAAGCTTGAAGTCGCGGTGACTTCGCTGGCGAGAGTGGGTACGTATTCGAATCCAACGGTCTTGTCGTAACCCGCTTCTTTGAGAGATTTGAAAACGTTCCGGTAATTGATCTCGCCGGTTCCCGGTTCGTGTCGCCCGGGAACGTCGGCGACGTGCACGTGTCCGATGACGTCGAGGTGTTCTCGGAGTCTCTCAATCAGGTTTCCCTGCATGACTTGAACGTGGTAGATGTCGAATAGCAACCTGATCTTAGGGTTTGCCACTTCGCGCACGAGTTGCGCTCCCAGATCGACGGAGTCCAAGAAGTATCCGGGATGGTCGACGAGCGTATTCAGGGGTTCCAGTACGATCGTGATGCCTGCTTTCTCCGCCAGTGGAGCGATCGCTTTAAGTCCCACAAGCACGCTCTCTCTCTTTTCATCAAATGACAGGGTGGACTTGAACTTGACGGATCGATCGTCTCCCAACTCGTCGGTCAAGAGGAACAGCGCGCCGGAATCCAATTCACGAGCTTTTTCCAGGCTCTCTGCGATGCCAGACACGAACTTCTCTCGGTGACTGGGTTCGATCAGGGTTCCACCGCGATTCGATTGGAAGGACGCGATTCGGATCCCGGCACTCGCGACCGCATCCTTGATAGCGCCAAGGTCTTTGTCGTCCCAATTCCAAAATTCGATCGCGTCAAAACCCGCCTCGCCAGCCTTAGCGATTCGATCGACAAATGGAACCTCTGTGAAGAGCATTTCGATGCATGCAGAGCTATTCATGGTGTGGTTGAGTTCACAAAACGAGAATGTCAGGACATTGGTAGATACGGCCACCACTTGAAATCGGCGATTTTGGCCACGTTTCGCCGACGGAAAGGATCTTCGCGCCTGAAGCTTTCAAGACACTGGCCTCTTCGACTTTTGCCCCTGGGAGTGAAGGGAGCCAATCGTAGGTCTGGCCAAGCTGGATCTTTGCATCAGGGTCGAGCAAGGCATAAGGTTCGCAGGCTTCATAAGCGGACGGGCCTCCCGCGAAATGCTCCTTCCACTCGTCGGGGTAGCCACTTCGCGCATAGCTGGACTTGATTTCATCCAGCAGTTGCATGAACGGCTTACCTGGAGATAGGGCGCGAAGAATATCTGCGAATATCTGGCAAACGGCATGGTGCCGGTCAGTTATTCGTGAGTCCGGCTTGCCGAAATGAACGACCCGAGTGAGGTTCGCATGCAACCCAAATCGATGGCCCGCGACATGGACCAGGACATGCTTTTCAACGGGTTTATCCGTCGGCAGGCAATGCCTATATCGTTGGAGTCGGTCATCCGATCCAACGAGAAGCACATCGATTTCCATGCCACGTTCCAAGAACGCGCCGGCAGCCCGAGCGGCGATTTTGAGTTCGGAATCACCAGGACGGATCGAGCTACAAACTTCGGTCAGAGCTTCATCGGCGGACTGCGCCACATCGCGAGTGCGATCGATCTCTTCGGAAGTAAGAGGGAATATAACCTCACTCCATGAATTGCCAATCTCCTCAAAGCCCACCGTTAGGGTGTCTGCGCCGAACTTTCGTCCGGCGACAAGTTTCTTCAGGATATCTTGGCGGGGCTCAAACCACTGATGGAACGCGTTTTCCAATGCGAAATCGCCCAGCTGCTCATCGACCATTCTGGCTCCATCCATCGTGTGGGCAATCAGCCAGATGCCCTCAGGCGCGATCAGAAGGGAACAGGCTCCGGATTCGCTCGACGAGAAGATGTGGCTATCGCCTCCTCCGGTTATCCACGCGAAATTCGACCGGCGACTTATCAGCGCGCCCTCGAGGTCCATTCCCCTAAGCCAGCGCCAAAGGCGCTCCATTTTGCTCTCGATTTCAGACACTATCATTCACAATCGGGGAGGATCATCCGAGTCCTGAAAGGACCGAACCGCTCACATACAGCGTCCGATATTTCGAAGGCGATTGGCTACCATATCTGTCGCAAGTTTTTGCACGATTTTGATGTGCCTGGGAGGACTCATCTCACCACATTGACGAATAGTCGGTAATCCCAGGGTGACAGGTTCACGACTTCAGCATGAGAAAACATTGCTGGTTTCCCGGAGAAAACCTCACGGAAATTGCCGGATACACCCTCGATCTTGACGGATTGAGATGCCTTTGAAAGGTTCAGGACGACGATGGACTTAGATGGTCCGCACTCACGCTCAAAGGCGTAGACGAAATCGTCTGCTGATGTGGACAGCTTTCGAAATGTGCCTTCGCGCAGCGCCTTCGATTGCCGATAGGCGGCAAATAACCGAGTATAAAACGCTCGATCCTCGCTTTCGGTCCAATGGATCGGATCTGGAGTGAGGTCAAGAATGCCTATCTCTTCGCCGTTCCAGATCATCGGCTGGCTATTCGGCAGTGTTGCCGTCAGCGTGGCAAAGGCATGCCGACCAGGTCCATATTTCTCGCGAAGATTCGTGCTCTCTAGATAAGGGTACATCGATGGATCAAGGTGGTCCCGATTGCCCCACGCGTAACCCATGTATGTCATGTCGTGGTTATCGAGGTGTCTCATTCTTGTCGCTTTCTTTGGATAGCGGGCATGCTCCTCGGCGAGCATTTTGTCAAGCGAATGAGCCGGCCAATCCCCTTTGGCGATCATGTAGGCGTATGCCTGGAGGGTCCAGTCGTAATCGGTGTCGAATGCATTCAGCAGTTCGGGACCCTCCGCTTCGGCGAGCCAAAAGACAGGTTTGATTGCGTTCATGCGGGGGCGAAGCCACATCCAGAATTCGAGCGGAACGTCTCCGGCCACATCCTCGCGGAATCCGTCAATATCAAATTCGCGGATCCAATACTCGTGGACGCGCGCCATGTACTCCCAGAGTGCCTTATTCGAATAGTCGAGCTTGGCTACGTCGGTCCAAGGCTCAGGGTATTCGATTTCTCCCTGCGCGTTCTTCTTGTAGAACTCCGGGTGCTCGTGGATCAGCGGATTGCCCCATGCCGAGTGGTTTGGAACGTTGTCCATGATGACGAACATGCCATGGGCATGGATCGCCTGGATGAGATGCTTGAAGTCGGCTTTCGTTCCGTACCGTGGGTCGACATCGAAATAGTCGCGAACGCAATAGGGGCTATCGGACGGCGGCTTGCCGGGAGGATTGCCTCCCCTTGGAAAAAGGGGCAAGAACCAGATGATTCCGATGCCCATCTTTTGGAGCGCAGGCAGGCGTTCCTTGAACTCCGAGAATTTGCCGCTCGCAGTCGATGCGCTTAGCGACGTCTCGTAGATTGGCAGATGTCGAAGGTCGTGTTCAGGTTTGGGCATCGCAAGTGTCGTTGTCAGTCAGTGGACGGCTTTCTCTGGCTTTATGGGCGGCTCGAAGGAGAATTCAACCTCATTCGCCCAGTGCCCATCCCAATCGTTGTGGAATGTCAGGCAGTTAATCTTTGAAACGCTCCTACCCTGTGCCAACTCATATGCGGGACCATCGTTATCGTTCACTCGGAAGCTGAACTTAATCGGCCGTCCGGATTGCATCGCCTTTTGTACATCGGGGATCTCTCGCCACGGCAGGCTTGCTTCAACGTATCGCCAGTCGCCTCCGCGCCACGCGACGAGCTCTGCGCCTTCAACGGGACCGCCATCTCGCCGGGCTTTTGGCTGACGCGGGTAGTAGTGCTTCCTTGGCACTCCAGGAGCTAAGAGCCGCCAAACTTCTGTTCCCCCTCCGAACTCTGGGGCGACCTGATTCAATGCAAACTCGTAGTCGGTGTCAGGGTAATTCATGTAACGGGCCATGACACCGGGTGGGTTCGGAAGCCAATACTTCCTATCAGGGGGTAGCACATTAAAGGCAAGCAGTACATTGTCCGTCCCGGTTCCCGAGGGAAGCTGGACGTCTTTCCGATAGGTGAATCTTCGAACACCTTCTGGCCAGGTCAACTCGCGCCGATTGCCTCCAGAAAGGTCGATAACGGTTTTTGGATAGAAATAGCTGTCATCGTCTCGGCTGCCAAAGCGAAGATTTCCAGCGTAGGGGGTGGTGTCATGTATTTTCGCCGAGAAATAGAACGCGTTTGAATCGTAGGCGAGCTTTGCGGTCGCGAGTCCCTTCTCCTTGGCGTTGTCGAATCGTCTGAATGGCAACCAAGCCTCTTCGGTGACCGTCGCCCGAATCGCGTCTGCGGAAACTGTTTGGGGTAGGACGCCATTCCAATCCAATAGGTTGCCATCGACGTTGATCGTCCGATGCGCGATTACATTGCAATGCAGCGTCTCGGTAACATTGGCGGCAGGATATCCCGGGCTGAAAAACTCTGCGGCGAGAGGGTAGCTGTTATCTGCGGAAGGGGCAAGACCCTTGATCGACAGCTCGGATTCCGCGGTCGTGTTTGCTGCAATAACGAGCGGAATCGAAAAGGGTCTTCCTGCGATCGTGCCATGCAACGTTCCGCGGGTTGTTATGTTGAGCACGTTCGTCACCGACAGGTGAAGCTTGGCGTAAGGAACGCTTTGGAGGAAGTCGTGGGCTAGAATCTCTACCGGTGGCATTCCAATGATCTTGGCGTGACGGATTGCCGAAACCAGCCTTGTCGCCGAGCCCTTCGAGCCGTCCGTGCGAAGGTAGATGCCCGCGCCATTGAGTGGAATCTCGATCTGCCCGTTGCGTGCAGGAACCACATTCCCGTAGCAATCGAGCATTCGGAAGGCCGGATCGGCTTTGACCCACATCAACCCCGGGTGCTTTTGCAATGCCGTCTGAACCTGTCGGTATAAAACTCCATTAGGCTGGTATGTCGTTCCAAGCTCGCCGAGAACGACAAGCGTCGCATCGTCCTCGTGCCCTCTTACCGCGAATTGGTAAACCCATGGCAATCCATTCGGGAAGAGAAGCCGGACAAACGACCGCTGGCCGATAAATCTGGCAGCGGCGGCAACTGCCGCGGCTGGTGGCCATGATTGGACCGTTCGATAATTCTTGCCGGACACGTCGTAGCTGAGGGAGGTGTAGACGTTACCGCCGTAGATCCCCATGGCCCGGTCTTGTCCGAAGGAGCGCATCGAAGCAACAACGTTCGGCACCCGGTCCTCTGAGTTTCCGACCCAACTCTCGGTATCCCAAGCCTTGACTCTTCCGAATTCGCCCTTTCGGTTCATCCAACTGGGCACCAGACATGGCGTGGCTCCAAGACCCTGGTAGTGCAGGCTGACAAAGTCGAGGTAAGGCAAGAACTCATCGGTTCCGTCGGCGAAGAGCTTGTCAAGGGTATTGCTTGAGGATGACGCCCCACCGATGAGGACTTTGACCCCTGCTTCCCTGCGTGCGTCAAGTACGCCGAGTGCCATTTGCTTATAGATTTCACGGTATCGGAGCATGTCGGCTCCCCATCCAGAAATGCTCACGCCTTCCCACGGTTCGTTCCATAATTCGACCGCGTTGACTGGACCCTTCGGATAGCCGTATTGGACGCAGACTTCCTTCACCCACTTTCGGAAGTCCTCGTCGAATTGGGGAAGCCAGGCATAGTCCTCCTTGACGTTAGCGATCATGGTTCCATCCGGGTTGAGCCAAGGGCGTGTTCTGCCAAGTGGCTGCGGCGCAGAACCAGATCCGATCGTCAGCATCACGCTCACATTCGCTTTAGCTGACCATCCGAGGAATCGTTTCAATTCGGCGAGATCGCGTTCATAGTTAGGTGATGTGGTCGGAGTATAGCCGACACCCATTCGACTTCCTCGAACTCCAAGTTTCTTGAAGGTTTGCGTAACGCCTTCGCACATTTCAAACGGCCAAGGCATATCGAGAGCGTAAGTGGGCTGCCAAGTCCTTCCAAGATCCGCTTTCACCGTTCGGGTGACAGATGCGCCAAATACGGAGCCATCTCTTCCACAGTCGGCAACAAGTGCATAGCCTCCAAACCGATTGGGCAAAGTAGGTTGCAGGGCAACAACTTGATCGCCTTTTGCAGGAAGTCTTAGGACGAATTGAGGTCCAGAGATCGAGTCGATGCGAAAAATATGTGGCACCCAGATGTCTCCGGCAGGAACCTGCGTACGATAGCCGACGATCATCCAACGCCCTTTCAGAGTGAGGGGAGAATCGGTTTTGTTGACAAACCGCATCCTTAGGCTGAGAGTCTCGTTCGGCCAAACGATGTTTGTCGATCCATTTTCACCGAGTTCCTGTATTTCAAAGCTCGCTTTGCGAAGACCTAGCGCGACTGCAAATCCAGGCATATCCTCACGGCTCACCATCTGCGAATTCGCGAAGGTTGTCAGTAGCAGGGTGGAAGCCGCGACAACAAGGCGACAGATATTTGCAGAGAGGGTGATGTTCATGATGTGGATTGCCGCCTGAGAACTTGTACGAACTGCCCAACCTCGGACTCAAGCATCCGCCTGTAAGCCAGAGGCTACTTGCCGCCGTCACGCATTTCTATTTCTGTGTGTCCTCGCGTGATTTGATCCATCTTCGCGTGCTCTTCGGGGGTCAATTTCGATGCATCATGGCCGTACTTCCGATGCATCTCGGCCAGGAAACTATCAGACGCCTTCGCCTCTGGAGTGCGGGGCAGCTTCGCGACATCCGCTTCCGTCATGCCAGATTTCGAACAACCGATGACTAAGAGCACTGGAACCAGTGCGATAAGGAGTGACTTTTTCATTCGGATCCTGAGGCGATAGCTAGAGACCACAGAAGCGGAGATTATTTCTTCGTGCATGAATCCTGTTTCCCCGCTTCTATGGGAACATGTATGAATGGCTTGGGCGAGTCTGCCGCCTCAATCCCGTGAGACGGCAAACTCACGCAGCTATGGGTTCGGGAAGATGTTCGCGATCTTCAATTGGCCGAAGTGCATCAACTTGGCATGAGTGTCAACGAACGACAAAGCGGCGCTGCCGGTACCGATACCCGAGCGCGAATGGATGTAGTCGAGGCCCTTGCACGCCCAACTGCCAAGCGGGCATCCGTCCCAGGGATTGTGGCCCGCAGGAAGGAATCCATCCGTGAAGTCCTGCGGCAACCAGTAGGTCTGGTACCACTGCTCCGCGGCCTGTGTCGTCGGAGCGGGAAAGTCCCACACCGGGCGGTCCAAGTCGGTTGGAACAGTTCCCCAATTTGGACTGGTCCAACTGAACCAAACCGGAGCAGCATCTCCAATCCAGAACACATCGCCTGGTGCTGAGACTGATGTCGATGTGATCGAGTTCTGGAACACGTAATTCGCGGGCCCATCATAGGCAGCATAGGCGCAAGACCCGTCGCTAGCTTCTGTGAAGACGCCGGATACTAGTGCGTTCGCGGTGTACCCTTCGTAGTTGCCGTTACCGACGCGATTATCCGAGGGATCGTGGAAGATGCTCGCTCCTGTCGCAACGTCCCAATCGGAGCCCTGGCCGATACCACTAGTCTTGACGTAGGGGTTGATGGCGGCGGTCCAAACTGGGCTGCAAGGATTACCGTTAGCGTCAGATTCGGTGCTTCTGGCGGCCGGGAAGGTGTCGTCGTAGTCATTGAGGTACATCGCAGTTGCCGTACCCAATTGCTTGATGTTGCTGAGATCCGTCGTGGTCTTTGCGGCCGCCTTAGCCTGAGCGAAAACTGGGAAGAGGATCGATGCGAGGATGGCGATGATAGCTATCACGACGAGAAGCTCGATGAGTGTGAAAGCCCTATTCTGTTTGCACATTTTATATACCCTTCTGTGAGTAATGTGGCGACTCCAATGTCGTCTGGTCCGAGGGAACGGCCTATGCCGTATCGCCGACGAATAAAGAAACCGGAAGCACAGTCTCATGAGGGACTTCAGTTCCGGAGATGAGTGAAGTGACGAGATGAGCTGCCCGACTACCGGCCTCCCACCAGGGAGCGGAGACGGTTGTCAGCCGATATGCGGGACGAATTTGGGGGATGTGGCCGTTGAAGCCAGTGACAGCAAGTTGGGAAGGAACCGCGATTCCGTTGTCGAGGCAATACTCCATCACAACATGGGCTGAAATGTCGTGCCAGCAGACGGCGGCAGTCGGACGCTTGTTGGGGGCCATCTGGAGTATCTCAATCTCCTGCGGGCTCAACGCATCAAAGGGATCGCTTGTATATCCGTCAATGACCTCGATTCCCATCTCTCCCGCGAGGCGATGGAATGTTTCATGTCGACGGATGGCAGAAGTAATGTCGAGCCTATGTCGATACATGACCTTTCGATGGCCCATTGCGCGAATATGGGCGGCGACCATCGAAATTCCTGATACGTCGTCAACGGTGACCGAAGGGATCCTGGGTAATTCGTTGACAACTGCGACTGCCGGAATAAAGGAGTCGGCGATAAGGTCGGCGAGTGGATCGTCCATCGGCGCGATCAGCAGGAGGCCGTCAACTTTGCCACTTACAAGGGTAGTCACCAGGCGATCGACGTCCTTCCCCCGAAAGGAGCCAAACAAAACGACGTCGCGTTCCAGTTCGCCAGCTGCGTGTTGGATTCCGGCCACAATTTCTCCAACAAATACTCGCTGAACGGTTTCCTCGGCATACCCCCAGTAGACACCTAGCATGTGGGTTGATTGGTTTCTTAAAGACCTCGCCAGCAGGTTGGGGCGGTATCCGAGTTGAACCGCCACCTCACATATCCGGCTTTTGGTTTCCTTTGAAACACGAGTGTTGGACGGCGAGCCGCTGAGTATGACGGACACCGTTGCGGGGCTGACCCCCGCTTCTCGAGCGACATCTTTTAGGGTGGGTACGACTTCCGAGCGCCTCTTAGAGTTGTTCACTGCCTTCGATGAATCGATTAGTCATCGAGATGATTTGATTCATCTCAATCTGCGTGCTTGTCTTGAATCGCCGATTTTTGTTTAACCAAACGATTCATCAATCGGCATTCTCCAACGACTGTCCGAAATGTAAGTTGCTTTTGGAGGGCATATTCCCATATTTGCGTAAAACACCGCAAATGACGAATCGATTAGTCATGGAATGGTCGGATCTAGATTGCACCTTCCGCCATGAACCCCTGAACTCCGGAAATGTGGTCAATGGTTCCATCGGCAAACTCTGCATTCCACTTCAGATCAGCATGCTCAAGGTATGGTTCTGAGCCTTTGGCGAACCGAATCTTGCCCGTCGGCCACCATGCGATGGCGTGAATCATTGCTAGCATGGGTCGCGGGCTCTGAGTGCGGTTTGGCATTCCGGCGTGCCACATGCGGATATCGCGAATGACGACACTGCCGGCATTCACGACCGGTTGAATGGGAGGACGCACGAGTCTTCTTGCCTCAATTTGGTCTGTCGGCAGCACTATGTCACCGGCCTGAATGGCGACCGTGGGATCGAGGTGAGAGCCTGGCCAAATTTCTGTGCTTCCGTTTTGCGGTGCTACATCGACGAGAGGTACGTTTACGACGTAGGCATGGCCGGGAGGAACTGCTTCGAGGTTTGGCCACAGTTGGCCCTCGTCTGCGTGCACGGGTTGCCGCGACTCACTGGGCAAGGCGGTATTCCCGCTGTAGAACCCACATCTTAGACCTGCGCCAAGTATGGCTTTGGTTACCGAGATGACTATGTCGTTGACCAAAATGTCCCGAAATAAATACGGCGGAAATGGGGGTGGATCTTGCTGAATATTGCCCTTCACCCAATTAAAGGGAGCATCGGGACGGTTAACCAGTTCTTGGACATCTATCAGCGATCGCTCAAGGAGGGCATCGATCGAGGGCTTCGATACAACGCCTGCAAGCACGATGATGCCGTCTTCACGTAATGCCCGAATTGCTGCTTCAAGATGTTGGCTGTTGAGGGCACCGTCGGCAAGCTCAAGTGCGGTGACGTCGATCTCAAGGATCTCCTGGTTCATTGGTGCCTCCAAAGGGAAAACGAATTACGTGAAGATTCCTCTCCGTGGGCTTAATTGGCCTTGCCAACCCTGTTGGTGAGTTATCGGCATTAAGTATATACTAATGCCCTCGCGCTTAGAAGTTGGAATTTCCTATGAGAATAATCAGGCTTGGCAGGCACTGCGACATTGAACTCCTTGAGGAATCTGGATGCTTCAAAGGAATTAGAAGCGTATCGATCGGCGGGGTTATGATGAGAAGCCCGCGAAGACCGATGTTCGTGGAGATTCGCAACCCCTCGGGTATTGAGTTGAGCGAGTATCGGCTGACCGAAATAAGTAAAGGGTCGAATGAGACGATCCTCAGATTCTGTGCCCTCCGTGAGGATCGTGGACTGATGGAGTTGATGCTCCATGAAGTAAGGAATCGCTACAATACGACAGATTGGAGCATCGGTCTCCGACCAGCCGACGACACTGAATTCGAGTTGATCCTAAAGCCGGTCGAGCACGCATTTCGTGGCGAATCCTACGAGGGCTTCAGCTACCAGTATCGGTATCGGAGCGCCTCCATACCAATCTACAAGGTCCTTGACAGGAGTACTTGGGAGATCGGCGGACGCGTCGAGGGGAACACGTTTTGGCTTCGAAATGGCACTGTCGACTCGGTTTACGAGTTTGATGGGCGTCCAGACCAATATTCGACCGAGTGGTATCTGCCATCGATTCAGCAACCGAACATCTTTCAGTTTTTTCCGCTTCAAACCCAGATGCAGGGCTTTACGATGACGACGCACTCATCGGGGACCCTGATTACGCGTCCGACCGAGGTCGCTCACGTTAGGTCGCTATTTGAAAAAGACCATGGCGGTCATGAACTCGCCCATTGGCACGAGCATTGCGGCGACCTTGCTCATGAATTCGAAACGGCGCCGATGGAGGTCCTCTTCCATGCTTCTAGCAGGCAGGGCAGGCCCGATCTATACAACGTGTGGGAAGCTGTGCGTGATGACACATGGACATCGCTCCACGAGAAAGCAGGCCTTCGCCAAGAGCGAGCAACGAGCTATGGTGTCATCGAAGAGTGGGACATGCCCGACTTCGACCGGTATCTCGAATCGGCGCTTCCCAAAATGCTCGAGGCGGGAATCAAGACAATCATGCTGCCCTCGGAGTTCAACAACAACATGAATACTTGGGGTGTCAGCAACATGTGCTGCCAAGTCGATTTGAAGGTCGCCCAAGCCATAGGGCCGGAGAAGTTTGCAAAGTTCTGCAATACCGCAAAGGCAAGCGGGGCGAAGATCGAGCTGTGGGGCAATACCGCTCTTTCGACGCTGACCTACATCTTCAATATGCACAATGGTCCTAAGAAACGTATTGAATTCCTGCCCTACGAAGGCTCCGCGATGGAGACACTCCATGAGGCCCGGTCACCTTGGGTCAGAAATGCATCCGGAGCCATCGAGGCAGATCACTACACACCGGTCTTCTGCGCAATGAATTTACGCGATCCTGTGGTTCGAGACTACTGGAATGCAAGTTGGAAGGAAGCTCACGACCACTTTGGAGTCGATGGGGTCTTTATTGATTCGTCGTTCAATATGTCATCCGACAAGTTCCATTGGGTTCAAAACGACGAGTTCGACCGAGAGGGAGGGGCGACAATCGACCAAACCGATTCGCTCGGTCACACGAGGCCCATTACTCCTCCCAGGCAGGCGATCCTTAGCCAGTATCCAGCTTATATCGAACTCATGGCCGACATGCAAAAGCTGGGGATTGCGATCTGTGGCGAGGATGTCGGAGTGTTTGGAACCAGCCGAAGCGGGCCGGATGTCGAAGTTCGGATGCGCAGCCTGCCGCTTTGGCTGGACAGCTACTGCACCTTCGATACCGCTGCAATCCGGAGGGCCGGGGGAGATCCCGATGACATCTATTTTAAGGGTTTTGCCTATCGCCTGGTCTGGTTCATCCATTGGGATGTGAGACGGCAAGCACTCTCGTTCTTTCAGTCGGGTCAAGGGCCGGAGCGTGATCCGACTGAGTGGCATTTCTCGATCCTCAAGGCGTTTAACGAAACCCGTGCCTTCTGGAAGAATCGCATCATCCTTCCTGGCGAAGTTGGAGTTACTTATGTAGGCGACCCTGGAACTGCCCTGTGGTCGTTTGTCGATTTCGATTATTTGCTTCCTAAGGGAAACGAGTCGCTGGATCTTCTAACCGGCCACCGATTCGATGAACCGGTCCTGCGCGCAAAGAAGCACCACGTTTACTTGATCGAAGAAGTGAAGAGGTGATTACCTGTTCATATTAAATCTATACAAATAAACGGAGGCTGAAGTAAGATGCTGTTTATGGTAGGCGTCATCATTGCAAGCCTCGCCCTTCAGCCGACCCGCATCGGTCAGCAATCTGCTCCGCTCTTGCCCGATATGGTTGTCGAAGGCTTGAACTGGATGCCTGAACACCCCAAAGTGGGGGACCGAGTTCTTTTTGCCGCACGAGTCAAGAACATTGGCAAGGCGCCAACTCCGGAGGGCAAGGTATGTGGTGTGGCGTTCTCGGTCGGACCCGGGAATCCCATGTTTTGGAGCGACACGTACCAGGAGGCAATTGCTCCGGGCCAGTCGGTCGTCTTGTACGCAACTGGAGGAGCTCAGGGGTCCCCTTACTGGGTTGCCACCGGCGGAGATAAGCCGGCTGGTGTCTACGCGAACGTCAACGATGCGCGCCGTTTTCCCGAATCGAGTTGGGTCAACAACATTGTCTCACGCCACATCGTGGTTCATGGTGACGGTCCACGTCCCTCGACCCTCCGGTCTGGGTTGCCCGATCTTGTCATTACCGATTTCAAGTTTATTCCGGCACATCCCCGGTTTGGACAGAGCGTTAAGATCCAAGTTACAGTCAAGAACCAGGGTCCGGCCCCAACGCCAAAGGGACAGCGCGTTGGGGTTGGCTTCTATACGGATTACTTGGACACGGCGGTCTTGTTCACAGGAGGACCAGAGCGAGTGCTGAGGCCCGGACAGAGTTTCACCCTGACTACTGTTGGCGGAGACCACATTTATCCTTGGATACCATTCCCAGGCAGACACCGCATCATCGGTTATGTCAACGACACTGGGAAGATCCACGAGGCGGATGGCGAGAATAACCTCAAGGTCAAGGTCCTCGACGTGCCGGATCCTCGAGACCGCATTCTCGCACGACTTCGATCAACCCGTCGGGAGCTTCGCGGCGCGGTATTCGGAGACCAACATCCTGCCGAACCGCCGTGGACCCATCGCGACCGGGCATTTGACGGGGACGTCGATACGACGCCGATATCCAGCTCGCTGGAGCCTGTACCACTCGGAATGGATCTGGGTGGCAGATCTATCGTCACTGAGGTCGCCTACTATCCCAAGCCGTATTTCGAAAACAAACTGAATGGAGGGAGATTCCAGGGCTCGAACCAGTCCGCCGATGCCGGATACCACGATCTTGCCGTTATCTCCGAGCCTCCAAGAATGGGATGGAATTTCATGAAGGTGACCGACTCGACCGGTTACCGCTTCGTACGTTTTTTGGCTCCGGCAAAGAGTCAGGGATACGCATCGGAAATCATGTTTTTCGGCGAACCTAAGAAAACAGGACGTAATAGGAAATCTCCCCGATAAACGCGGCGTTCGGCTCGGGAACAATTACTGGAGAACTTCATTGACGATCAGGTTCAGATATGTTGTTCTCATTTCGCTCTTAGCGCTTTTGGCGTGCATTTGCTCGGCATCGCAGACCCCGATCCTCATGACCTGGTATGCCCCCGTGCCATACGACGTCGCCACGAGGGCAGATGCGGCAGCATGGGAGCAGTGGCGTCTGACCGTCGATCCTGTTTCGGGAAAGAGGTTCGGTGACGAAATCGAGGTTGAAAATGCCCTCGACGTCGAGATTGAAGGTTCGTCGCTGAAGCTCCTTAAATTCGCAGGAGGCACGGCTGAAGACGTCATCCTTACCCACCCGGACAGCTTCTATATTTACCGGGATCAGGGGTTCTATTTGCCGCTGAACCCCTACATCTGGAAAGTCCGCCAGGATGCCGCAGGCCATTGGAAGCACAAGCCGGACGGACAATGGGACTACATTCTCGATTCTAAAGGGGCGCGCCAACTTCTCTGGGAGCCTTGGAACGATCTGTCTGATTCGCAAAAGGTCGTCCTGATGGACGGCGACAACGTACTAGGACTTCCTGAGACGGCAATCAACCTCGGTTTACACTGGCGAAAGGATGTTTTCGAGGATTCGGGCCTCGACCCGGAGAAACCGCCGGAGACTTGGGATGAGCTGTTCAGGGATGCTCTGCAAATATCGGCTAGTCAGGCAGATAAAGGAATCTATGGTTTTATCATTGATAGGGATATTTGGTACCTAGCAACGTATACGATGGGCTTTAAGGCCAACCTTCTTCGCCGGTTCAAGTTGTATGGTCGAGGGAATTCCAAGAGGCTCGAAGCCGATCTGGTTACGAGCCTTGACCGCGCTCCAGACGGAACTGACTTGCGAAGTATTCGCGAACGATGGAAAGTTTGTGTCGACGAACCCGGCTTCCTAAACGTTATCCGAATGCTGAGAAAGCTAGCCCTGACCCGCTGGGTCATCGGTCCGAACAAAGAACCTATCGTCGTGGACTACCCCGACGCGACGACCAAGATCCATTCTCAGAGCCTAGGGGAGGGACGATTGGTGAATGGTTCCGTGGTCTTCGCCACCCGCACGTTCAAGCCGGACGAGATCCGGACTGGCGTAGCCAACGTTCTATTGCGCCAGCCGTTTGACGAGGACGAAAGGACACGCCTTGTCGAGAAAGAACGGAAGATAGCGATGTTTGTCGACTATGCCCGCATGGACGAGTTGTCTCCTTCGTTTGGCTTTCAGAACCTTGGGTTCACGTGGGTACCCGCAGGTGACAGGGGGCACCATGGAGGCGCAGGCGGAAACTACATCAGTCTCAATTCCCAGCTTGCCGGCGACCCGTCAAAGGCACGACTCGCTTGGGAGGTTCTCCAGTTTCGCGCCAGCAAGGAAAAACGAATTCTCAGTGCTCGAGAATTCGTCAATTTGGGGCAGGGAACCTATATAGATCCTCAATGGTTGCGGGATGCCGGCCTCACAAGTGTCCTGGAACAGATTCCTCCCAAACTTGTCGACGGAGACGAGAAGGTAGCCAAAAGCGGCTATCCCGAGCCCTACGCACCTCATTGGAACGAATTGTCCAGCAGGTTCCTGGAACCCGCCTACGAACATGCCCTTAAAGATCGAAGTGCCAACTTCGAAAAGGAATTCAAAGACGCGGCTTTGGCGATGAATCAGCAGTGGGATTTCGACGCGAAGGATTACAGCAAGGTGAAAGGACGGGGAGCCATCGGATTCTTGGTCGCCGCGATCTTCTTACTTGTTTGTGGACTGGCGGTTCGGGCGTTTCGTGGCTTGTCGCGGCAGTACAACCTCGGCAGCGGCGAACAAGGTGAACTGCGGGGCAGGAGGAAGATCCTTCTCATCCCTTACGTGTTGTTGGCGCCGGGAATCGGTCTCATCGTTCTTTTTGCCTACTACCCGCTAATGCAAAGCCTGCCCTTGGCCTTCCAGGACTACAAGATTATGGGAGGATCCGAGTGGGTCGGACTTGCAAACTTCATCGAACTCGTGCGAAGCGAAAGGACCTACCAAACGCTGGGCGTAAGCTTCGAATACCTGGTTCTCAGCATCGGGCTCGGATTCCTTGCTCCCGTAGTACTGGCGCTCATGCTTTCGGAGATTCCGGCTTGGAAATACTTCTTTCGAACGGTCTACTACCTTCCATCGGTGGTGAGCGGAATCGTAATGGCCCTCCTTTGGAAGAAACTGCTGGATCCCAAGCCCGAAGGTCTTTTCAATCACGTTTTGGCTGGAGTTGGAGTTCCCGCCCAAACATGGCTACAAAGCGAGAAATTGGCACTGCCCACCATCGTTATCATTGGGATCTGGGGCGCCGCTGGACCGGGAACACTCATTTACTTGGCCGCACTAAAAAGTGTTCCGGAAGATCTTTATGAAGCTGCCGAACTCGATGGGGCCGGATGGCTCACCAAGATGAACCAGATCACGCTCAAGTATCTTAAACCGCTTCTAGTCATAAACTTGGTCGGCGCCGTGATCGGAGCGTTTCAGGCGAGCCAGAACATTCTTGTGCTTACGGGAGGAGGTCCGAACTTCAAGACTCAAACCTTCGCACTCGAAATCTTTATGCAGGCTTTCTTCTTCATGAAGTTCGGGTATGCCACTGCTCTCGCATGGATCATGGGCGCCTTGATGATCGGATTCACTGTTTGGCAACTCCGGATCCTGAGGCAGGTCGAGTTTAGGAGGGCGAATGTCGACTAATCGCGAGCGCACAAAGGGGGTCGCTTAAGTGCCGATCGTCTCCGTTATCGAGCGGAAGTCGCTGAAGGGGCGATTGTTCGTCGCTTGCCTTTACTTTCTCTTGGCGTTAGGTGGCGTCACGATGGTCTATCCCTTCCTCTTGATGTTGCGCTTAAGCACCGCGGATAACACCGATAACAACACTTTGAACGTCATTCCGGGTTATTGGGCCGATATGGACCAACTGGCAAAGAAGTATGTCCTCAAGCGCTATTATGGGACGGCCCAAAATCCTTACTGCCCCGAGGTTACTCCGATTTTCGCGCCGATGCCGACTTGGGGAAAAGAGTGGACTGTCGCGAACTTCACAGACCTGAACCAGTTTTGGTCGACCTATTACCGCCCGTTTAGCAAGATTCCAGAACCTGGCCAAAGAAAGCAGCTTTCCGACTATCTGGAATTTCTCGGCCAGCTACCACCGCAAACTTACATTACGGTCGACTGGGATCCTGACCCGACTTTCCTTACATTCAAGGGTTTCTTGGAGCATAGACTCCACCTCTCTAAGGCAGCCAGGGACCTCCTCTACTTCGTGCGTCCGGATGCGAGCATTCGTGACTGGCATCCTCATTTGGACAGCGCCTATGGTCGTACTCGGCTTTACCTAGAATGGACCAAACCTCAGTTCCGGAGACCGCTTTACCCGCCGTGGATCTCTTTCCTAAAGGCCAAGTATGGGCAGTTCGATGTGTCCAAACTCAACAAAGCTTACGGGGTCAGCTATTTATCATGGTCCGATGTGCGATTTCCGCTAGAAGAACCACGTGCCGATTTGCCGAGGTCCGACTACCGGGAGTTTATTGCAAAGGTCTTTCCGCATATCTGGACCCGAGTGCGTGGCGAGCACCAAGCTGCTTGGCGGAAGTTCCTTATCGAGGACCAGAAGATTCGCACTCCTGCAGACTGGAAGCTCTTAACCGGCGCCAACGTAGCTTCGATCGAGAGAATTCCTTTCACGCCGACCGTCCCAGAGAACGAGGGATGGGCGCTGATGTGGTCTAGATTCGTTCACGCAAAGGTCAGTGTCGAGGACCACGAGCTGCGATCTCCGGACCGGCTGTATGCGGAGTTCTTGAGAAAGCGCTATCCGTCATTGGACCAGTTGAACGAATCATGGGGCACGGTTTACAAGTCTTGGGATTCGATCACCTTTGCGGAGAGCCTGCTCGATTACCGCACCATGCTCGATCGGTCGGCAGACATCAAGATCGCTTTAACGACTCAGCCTTTTGCCGTCGCTCTCGATTTTCTTGGATCGCAAAGCACCGCGATCCTCAACACTGCAATCTTGATGATCCTTGCGTTGGTTGCGGCTCTGACTGTCAATCCTCTCGCTGCCTACTCCTTGAGCCGATTCCGCATCCGGGGTAGCCACAAGGTACTCCTCTTCATTTTGGCAACGATGGCACTTCCCGCTGAGATTGCGATGGTTCCCAGCTTCCTCTTAGTGAAGAATCTTGGCTTAATGAACAATTACTTAGCGCTCGTTTTGCCTGGCGCCGCAAGCGCTTTCGGCATTTTCCTTCTCAAAGGATTCTTCGATTCCTTGCCGAGCGAACTCTACGAGGCGGCTACCTTGGACGGAGCCAAGGAACTGACCATCTTTGCCCGGATCACAATTCCACTCGCCACGCCCATCTTGGCGGTGACCGCGATGGGCGCCGTCCTTGGCGCCTATGGCACGTTCGTTGCCGCGATTCTTTACTTGCCGAATCAGGATCTTTGGCCAATCATGCCAAAGCTGTTCTCTATGTCCACCCAACACGACATCGAGATCACCTACGGCGTTAACATGGCGGCGCTGGTTATTGGATCGATCCCCACATTTCTTGTGTTTCTCTTCGCACAACGCCAAATCATGCGAGGAATCATCCTTCCGACGTTCAAGTAGAAAGGGCTACTTCTGCCATCCGAATTCGAGCTCATTGCTCCAATGCTTTTCCCAATCGGGGTGGAATGTGAGCCCTAACGTATCGGAGACGCTCCGTTCGGATGCCAGTTCGTAGCTTGGGCCATTGCCATCGTTGACACGATAGGTGAATTTGACGGTTTGGTTCGCATCCAGCCGGCGTTTGACCCAGGGCATTTCCTTCCAAGGGATTGAGCACTCGACGATCCGCGTGTTGCCAATCCTGCGAACAACCAATTTGCCATTCTTGACCGGTCCATCGAATGGCGACTTGGGTTGACGAGGGTAGAAGTGCTTGCGAGGCATTCCAGGAACTTGAAGCCGCCAGATTTCAGTCCCGCCGCCGAATTTGGGAGCGACTTGATTGAGAGAATACTCGTAGTCCGTATCTTTATAGGTTGCGTAGTGAGGCATCGTGCCACGGGGGAAGCTGTAGGCTTCCTTGTGTTCCAAGTCGTCTTCCGGAATTGCGTTGAATGCGATCTGCACGTCGTCGTAGGGCTGGGCGCCCCAACTGGCGGGAAGGATCGGGTCTTTGCGGTAGGTGTACCGCCGAACTCCATCCGGCCATCGAAGCTCCTCGCGCTTCGTAGGATCGTTTCGATCGATCTTGAACGCGACTTTGGGATAGAAGAACTGATCCTCGTCGATTGTTTCCCAACGATAGGTCCCGTCCTCCGGGGTGTCATCCGCGATTTTTGCCGCGAAGTAGAAATTGAGCGAGTCGTAGGCCAAGTAGGCTGCCGCAAATCCGGTCTTTGTTGTTTCATCGAAAGTCGTCATCGGGCGCCACGCTTTCTCGGTCATGCTCGCTCCCTCTGATTTTGCATCGACGATGGTTTGGGGAACGACGCCTTCCCAATCATCCAGCGACCCGTCGACGCTAATCGTCCGGTGCGCAATCACGTTGCAGCGCATGTTTTCGTTATGGAGAACTTCACCGTCTAAACCTGCATTGAACGCCGCTCTCATCGGGTAGATGTTATCGGTACGTACTTGACCGCCGACTACTCGAATCGATACTGACTTCGTCTCCTCGGGACCAAGGTTGACCGGAAGGTCATTATGCTCCAGTTGGAGGCCCTTGAGATTGACGGCCAGGTGTCCCATCAATGGACGGTTGAGCACATTCGTAATCTTGAAACGGATCACCGGATGTGCCGAAATCGGAGCTGTCATGTCATGAGCGACCAGTTCTACTGGCTCGTAGCCGGTGATCCGCGCTGTTCTTACCGCATTGACCAGCTTTGCAAAGGACCCCGGTTTTCCGCTTGGGGCCAAGTAGTAGCCGTCGAGTCCCAAAGGGACAATAAGCTTTCCTCTGTTGGCAGGAATTGGATTTGCATAACCGTCCAGCAGGCGATAGTCCGGGCTTGCCGGAAGGGTCATCGAACCCTCGCGGCCACCGATCAAGTTGACGCTTCGAAAGGCTCCGTCGCCTCCATTGCCTCCTCGAATATCCCCGGCAACCACGAGCATTCCGTTGTCCTGCACCTTCGGGTCATAGAACTCCATCACCCAAGGCAGTCCGTTCTGGAATACGAACCGCTGAAACGGTCGCTCTCCGATAAGGCTGGCAACCGCGCCTTCGGCGGCGGCCGGAGACCAAGGATTGAGAGATTTCTGGCGCTTTGTCGATCCATCCGATTCTCGGACCTGCACTTCCCATTCGTCGGCTATGTTCGACGAATCCACACCCATTAGCCGGTCGTAACCGGCAGCACGCCAGGCCGCTAACCGAGGGAGAATCCTTTCTTCCGTGTTAGCCGCCCAACTTTCAGTGTCCCATAGAAGAACATGGCCCTTCCGAGCTTTTCTTTCACGCCATGCTTTGACCCACTGAGGTGTCGATAGACCTTGATAATGCAGGCTCACAAAGTCGAACTTCGGCAAATACCGATTCGTGCCGTCGCTGAAGAACTTATCGAGAGCGTTGGATGACGAGTCGGCCCCTCCCACAAGGACATCGACGCCTTTGGTCCTGTTCGCGGCATCGACTCCGGCGAACATGTGGTCGTACATTTCCCGGTATCGAATCATGTCGGCGCCCCAACCCGAGATTGAGTCGCCTTCCCAAGGCTCGTTCCACAGGGAAAACGCGGTGATCGGTCCCTTCGGCCAGCCGAATTCGCCGGCGACGATGGTGCAATATTTCTTGAAGTCGGCATCGCTCGAGGGGAGCCAGGCTCCGTCGCCGGGATAGCCCATGGGGCCTTCGCCTTTGCTGTTCAACAAAGAACGCATTTGACCCAGAGGCTGGGGGCCACCCGTACCTACCATCGCCAGCGCAGTGATATTGTGAGTTCGGAGGTCGCGCATCCGATTTCGTTCGCCTGCAAGCCACTGCCCGAAATCCGGGTCGGTCGTCGGCTTGTAGTCGATCCCTAGCCGGACGGCTCGGATTCCAATACGCTGCAAAATCTGTGGATCCACGTTCGCATCCAGCGACATCGTCGGGTACTGGATGGGCGAGGATTTTTGCGCAACGGCTCGGACGATTCCACAAGCGAGTTTTCGACCCTGACCTGGAATGTCCAAAACGAGCGCGTATCCCCCAAACCTCTCCGGAATCGGCGGCTTGACCTTAAGGTCCTGAAATCCGCCTGCAGGTACGTTGACACTGAGCGGAATTGGCAGAATGCCTCCTAGTCGATACATGTCGTACGCGAACATTCCGCTTCCACCCTCGACTGTCCTTAACGCGTAAGGGATGATATCAAGATGTGCATCGCTGCGGATTGCAGCCTTGGAAAGGTTGACGACCTGGAAAGTTATCGTGGGTTCGTCCCGCGGGAAGAGGACGTTTGAGGGCACCGTCGTGGCAATTTCTTGGACCTCGAACGTCTTTGACAGCTGCCCCTTTGTTAGGCCCCAGGTTTCTGCCATGTGAGCCGGCGGAGCACTATGATCCGTCCCATGGATCAACGCCGAAGCAGGGGTGACAAAGACCAATCCGATGCTGGCCAAGATTGCGAAAGAAGCACTTCGTTTTTTCATGGTCTGGTCTCTTCGCAAATCGGACTGTCGGCCAAATTGCGATCAGGTTAGGATTTCGTTTTGAAGCTGGCTCTCACTTTCGTCCGTACCGTTGGTATGGCTTTTGAGGCTGAGCGCGTCTTAAGGGCAGGAACTAAAATGTGCTCTACTGGCAAATTCTCCCCTCGGACACGACGCAAAACCCTATCCGCCGCGATCTTTCCAATAGCCGACAAATCCTGGCTGATCCTGTGGACCGATTCGGGCAAACCGAACAGATAGGCAGGTCGATCGACGAAGGCAATAACCACGAGATCGGTAGGAACCGAAATCGAAAGTTCTTGGCAAGCTTCGATCACCGCGCCTGCGTAGTGCTCACGTGAGCAAAAAATCGCCGTCGGGGGATTTTCGCGGGCAAGGCTCGCGCTCAATGCCTCGCATACCATTCGAACCATTTGCCGAAATTCAGAGTCGGAATCAGGCGCCAAGTAAGGAAAAGCGTGAAAATCAGCCCGCGGGTCGCCTCCCATTATCTCGAGCAGATCCCGGTAGGCACGCACACGGTCAGATGTCGATGAAACCGGCTCCTCATAGTCGCAGAAGCATGCAATCCGAATATGTCCCTGATCCGTCAATTCCTTCAGAGCTTCGAAAGTCGCTCCGTAGTTGTCGGTTTGGACCGAATCGCACCTCACGCCGGGCGGATGACGGTCGATGCAGACGATCGGTAGGCCACCCTCCGACAGTGATGCGATCAGATCGTCGTTGTCGGGGTGGCATGTTGGGAACAAGACGATTCCATCGGATTCCTCGCTCATTTGCTTGAGAGCGTTTGCTTCCTTTTCTACCTCACGGTCCGTGTCGACATATGACAGGTGAACACTATCGTCAAGTGCGGCCCGAACGCTTCCCAAAAGGGTTCCCTGGAAGTAGTCCCCAGAATGGAAGAACAGCGCTGCGATTCTTGTCGATTGAGGCGGACGGGGCGGCAGAACGACTGTCCCGACTTTTCTCTTCCGCATCACCAGTCCGGCCCGCTGCAATTCGTAGAGCGCCCTATGTGCGGTCAGTCTGGAAACCTTCCAGGTCTCAGCCAAATCGGTCTCTGAGGGCAATGGCCGCTCAGGCGTATAGGTGCCGCACTCTATTGCCGACTTAATATCCTCGAATATCTGTTGCCAAATCGGTTGCGACATAGGCTTCTACGGTACCTGCTCATAGATCGGTGAACCCGGCCCATTCGACCGCAGAACGTGCGAACGTGGGAACTTCCTAAACTATATACATAATATACTCGACGTGGCCCGAACGGCATAACTAAGTCTGAGAATCACGGTGCTTGTCGTTCACTTCTAGGGGTAAGTCTCGCCACACAGGTTGTTTGGCTCTTCTTGAGGACTCGATTGGTCGAAACGGTCACCATTCACCTTCATTTTAGTGAGAATTCACTTGGCGATTTGGAAATCATATGTTATGTTTATACGAACAAGATTGTTCATATGAATTCTCTGGAAGCAAGCGGCTATGCGGACTCGACTCAAAGATATTGCTGAAGAACTGGCCCTCTCTCCTGGTCTTGTATCAGGAGTGCTTAATGGACGCGAGAACGTCTGGGCTTCGGAAGACACACGAAGGAAGATATTTGAGGCTGCAAGCAGGCTCAAATACGAACACAATGGTCCTGCTAAGCAAAAGCCGGCTCCTATGACCGGCAGTTTTGAACTGGCCTGCTGTCGGACTCAACATGTTCGAAGCACCGAAATGGGTGATGTAATTGAGACGATGTCCTTTGAAGCCGAGCGGCTTGGGCTGTCGCTTGTTGTCAGATCATTCGAAGACTTGAATGTAGCGGCTGAATACTATTCCGGCCAACCGAAGCTTTTCGCCGACTTTGTATTGGTCTGGAGCGACGGCCAAGATGTTTCAGCCATCACTGATTCGATCACATCGCTTGCAGTTCCTTGTTTGGTCTATAGCGCGATCGAAGGGAAGCGTTTGACGGTTCCGCAATACTCCCTCAATGTTGAAGACATCGTTGCTGGGGCCATCGATCACATGAGAGTTCTTGGTCATCGCCGCATTGCTTTCCTCGGAGTACGGGATGAATCTTCTAGCGATCGCCTAATGAGGGAGGCTTTTATTGCAAAGATAAAGCAATACAATGGCAGCGTCCCGCCGACCCAATGGATCTGCAAGCCAGAATTGCAATTTGCAGATTATCGTCAGGCCGTCCACCTTTTGCTGCGTTTGCCGGAAGCAGAGCAGCCGACCGGGTTCTTTATCGCAGCAGGAAACCTTGCGTGGACTGTACTCGAACAGTCTCTTGCGGAAACTGGACTAGTTCTTGGATTCAATAAAGATAATCGCATTGGAACAGGGCTCTTCAGGGGCCCATTTCACCTTGCCTATGGAGACGCGCTCGCCCTTGACGTCCGCGAAGTGGCGTCCCAGTTCGCTGCTGCCATTCGAGCTGTTGTAAGCAGCCCGGACGACGGGGCAAACCAACCTACTCCTCGCTTTATTCCTCGCCTAGCCCGAATTCCATCGTTTCGTTCTGGCAATTCCAAGGACCCCAGAGTGGTTATACGAAAGCCTGAATAAACCCTTCGCGAGCAGATCTCTACTCGTGCATTTCTCGCCACACGTCGTTTTCCTTCCAACGAAGCGTTAGCGCCCCGACTCACTTTATTTCTCATTCGACTTGCCAATCTCCGTTGCCACGATGCAGTGCGACGATTCTCCCATGAAGGAGCACACATGAAATCAAATTCGAATTATCGAGCCTTTACACTTATTGAGCTATTAGTAGTCATTGCAATTATTGCCATTTTAGCCGCCATCCTCTTCCCAGTATTTGCTCAGGCGAAGGCAGCCGCGAAGAACACGGTCGACGTCAGCAACATCAAGCAGTTGGGCACGGCCACTGCTATGTACAACAATGACTATGACGACACATTCCCAGCCGCACGGAGCACTCAATCCGACTCCAGCGGCAACTCTTGTGGTCCAGTTTGGACAACTGCAATTAATCCCTACGTGAAAGCAGCGAAGTTAAGCAATAACGACTGGGATTCGACTGGGGGCTTAACGATATATCACGATCCGTCGGATGATAGGGTCACCAGTACCTACATCGGCTACACGACGAACCCGATGGTGTCCGGGGTCTTTACGCAGTTAATCGATGGCAGTTGCTCGCAGGCGGCGTATAACGGAAGCAATTCTCCGAACAATTCCCCATTTGAAAACTCTTTGACTTCGACATCGATTCAGAGTCCGGCGGACGTGATGTGGCTCGGGGATGCCGCTCCAACCTACTTCACCTGGACGACGCCGAATTGGGGCACGGTTCCCACCGATGTTGTGCGGCCCGGTTGGGATATCCTTCCTGGCACTGATCAGCGAGACTCGGCTGCTGCCCAAGCCTGGTACCAGACGAACTGGCTCCCCGTAGACCTGACCGACGGGTTTACACCTGCTGGGAACCCTTGGGCTTGTCCGATCGGAAGTTGGGACTGCAAAGGGTTGGACTATATCCACACGCGAAATGGCAACAAGACGGGTGTCGCGAACATCTCCTTTACGGATACACACGCAAAAGGTATGCATTTCGGTCAGATGCAGTTGAAGAATATCTTCACCAACCTATAATGCCGATCGACTCGCCCTTTAAGGTGACAAAAAGTCACAAAAGGGCGAGATCCTCGTTTCAACGTGTCGTTCAAAAGCCCCATGAAGAACCTTATTCTCGTCGCTGCTGCCTCCGCTCTGCTTGTATACGGATGTCAATCATCCGCGCCAGCGGATTTCTCAAAGTCTCCGCCCAACCCGGGACAGCAGTTCGTGCTGTCAATGGTATCGAAATACAAAGGCGACGCTTCAAAGCTGACCCCGGAGGAGCGCAAAAAACTGGACCAAATCACGCATGGAAACACTGACTTGGTGATGAGGGCTGGAGCAAAGCAGTAGGAGCGGAACATATGTCAATTGATGTCGACGTCGCCATCATCGGTGGAGGACCCGCGGGTAGCACGACCGGCAGTCTTCTAAAGAAGTACGCACCTGATCTGAAGGTAGCAATCTTCGAACGAGAGCGCTTTCCCAGGGATCACGTCGGCGAGAGTCAACTGCCACCCGTTGGGGCGATCCTCAACGAAATGGGGGTCTGGGACAAGGTCGAAGCTGCTCAGTTCCCGATTAAGATCGGGGGCACCTATCGCTGGGGCCAGTCCGACGACCTTTGGGATTTCGAGTTCTTGGCTTTGGCGGACATTGTCGATGAACCTAGACCGGCAAAGTATCAGGGTTGGAGAACGAGGGTCGCGCTCCAAGTCGACCGAATGATTTACGACAAGATCCTGCTGGATCATGCTGCAGATGTAGGCTGCCGTGTAATGGAGCAGGTGGATGTCAAACTCGTCCGCCATGAAGATGACCGGGTCACTTGCCTAGAACTGGCGGATGGAACCAAAGTCCACGCGAGCTATTACATCGACTGCTCTGGAGGAGTCGGGTTCTTACGTAGAGCTTTGGGGGTCCAAACTGACGTTGTCAACGATCTTAAGAACATCGCCATTTGGGACTACTGGGAGAACGCCGATTGGGCGATCGAAATCGGAGTGGGTGGTACTAGAATCCAGGTTATGAGCCTGGGGTATGGGTGGATATGGTTCATTCCCATCGGCCCCACTCGTACAAGTGTCGGTCTTGTGATTCCGGCTCAAACCTATAAGGATAGAGGACTCGGCGCGGACGAGACTTATATGCGGGCCCTGCAAGAAGATCCCCGGATATCGGCTCTGATTAAAAATGGCCAGCGTGAAGGAAAAGTTAGGACTACAAAGGACTGGTCGTTTGTCGCAAGTCGGACTGCTGGCGCAAACTGGTTCCTTTGCGGTGAAAGCGCCGGATTTGCGGATCCAATTTTATCTGCCGGCGTCACCCTCGCTCAAGTTGGAGCGAGGGATTGCGCCTATACGATTCTGGAACTCGAGCGCCGGGAGCACGATGCCTTATGGTTACGAGCAATTTACGATGAGGCACAACGTCTGCGAATTTGGCAGCACATTCGATTCGCGCAGTTTTGGTACACCGGTAACGGACGCTTCACTGACCTGAAAAAGGTGACCGAACAAATCGCGAACGATGCCGGCTACAAGATGGATCCTAACGAGGCGTTTCGTTGGTTTGCCTCTGGCACGTTCACAAACGATTCGCCAACTGCGACTTTGGCACATCACAGTGTGGCGACAGCCAAGTACATTGCCCAGCACATCACTCAGCATGAGGTGACTTGGGAAGTGGCCAAGGTCAATCGACTGCGCATCGCGCTCGAAGGCGCTTCCAAAGAAATGGCTGCCGAGTACTCGGAAGGACGAATCTGTCCTATCGAGTGCTACCGCCGGGACGGCAGGGTTTTGCGCCTATCCAATCTGAACGCGCTTCTCGTCAACGTCATCAACATCGAGTCCGAGATCACAAAAGCATTCGGTATTCTTCGAGGCCACTTCTCGCACTATTCTCATCATCCATTAGAGATCCAGGAACGGATGATCCGCAGTGTAGAGGCAATGGAGGCTCTCATGCTCGAGGGTTGGATCACGGGCGAACTGGACCCGAATCTTCCCTTGGTGAATATGAGGACGCCCTGGGAGTCGGGACCCGTCATCCATCCAAATATCGATCCACGCCCCGAGGAAGCGCTCAGATGAACATTCGCAGAAATCTCTATTGCGATGTCGCAATTATTGGAGGTGGACCTGGCGGAAGTACAGCAGGCTCTATTCTCAAAAAATACAACCCTGATCTCAATGTGATGATCTTCGAGCGTGAGCAGTTCCCAAGAGATCATATCGGCGAGAGTCTGCTGCCTCGGGTAAACGAGGTCTTGCGCGAGCTCGAGGTCTGGGACAACATCGAAGCTGCGAACTTCCCCGTCAAGATCGGGGCAACATACAAGTGGGGTTCAAAGCCAGGTCTGTGGAACTTCGACTTTCTGCCTTCGGGGAAGTTCATCGATGAACCACGGCCTGCCAAGTTCGATGGTCAACGCAGAAATACCGCTTTTCAGGTCGATCGATCGAGATACGATCAGATCCTCCTCGACAAATCTCGTGAGTGGGGGTGCGACGTCTTTGAAGGGATGAAGATCTCGAAAGTCCATCGAGATCCGGCAAGTCCGAATCGTATTCTGGCGCTTCAACTCGATGATGGCTCAGACGTGAGAGCCACCTATTATATCGACGCATCCGGCAACGCCGCCACAATCAGGCGAGCCATGGATGTTCCCGTTGAATTGCCGACCGAACTTCAGAACATTGCGATCTGGGACTATTGGCAGAACGCAGAGTGGGCTGTCGAGATCGGGGTAGGCGGAACACGCATCCAAGTGATGTCGCTTGGTTACGGCTGGATCTGGTTCATACCGATCGGACCCACTCGTACAAGCATTGGACTTGTCATTCCCGCAACTTATTACAAGCAATCTGCGCGCAAACCGGAAGACCTGTATAGCAAAGCGCTTGCTTCCGAACCAAGGATTTCGGAGCTTATCGCCAACGCTCATCGTGAACAGCAGCTTACATCGACCAAGGACTGGTCCTTCGTTGCTTCCCGCTGGACAGGCGAGAACTGGTTCCTTGTCGGCGAAGCCGGCGGATTCGCCGATCCCATATTATCGGCGGGTATTTCGCTGACTCAAACATCGGCCCGAGAGGCCGCATACGTCATTCTTGAACTGGAGCGCCGACGTCACGACCCTGAATTCCTGAAGTGCAACTATGAACGCGAACAGATTAAACGTGTGCGCCAGCACATGAAGTTTGCCGAGTTTTGGTACAGTTCCAACGGTCAATTTACGGATCTCAAGGAGTTTTGCTCGACCATCGCGGAATCGTCGGGATTAACGCTCAACGCGGATGACGCCTTTCAGTGGCTTGGAACCGGCGGCTTTGCCAATGACACTCTGGGAGTCGCGGGGCTCGGAGGTTTTTCCATCGAGGCAATTAAGCTCGTGCTCCAGCGGCTAACAAAAACCCATGCCAACTGGGAGATTGGCACCCATAACGTATTCAAATTCAATGTCGAAGGTGCAGAAAAGGGCAAATACGCCGCTTACTTTGACGGCGAAATCATATTGGAGGATGCGCTCATTCGGGGGAATCTGGAACTGCCGTTTACCGGACTCTTCGGGGTCGTCATTCAAGCGGTGCACCAGAGTCCTCTTATCACCGACCATGCCCAGTTCTTTCTGAGTTATTTCCGGGAGAATCCTTGGTTGCCCGACATCAACGACAGCGTGCGATTTTGCTTCCATACACTTGAAGCTATGGTAGCGATGGGCTGGATCTCTGCTTCGATCGACCGCACGAAGCCTGCTCTGCGATTTGACTCTCCGGACCAGACTGCGTGCATTTTCGACGAGATCCCGCCGACGGTAGGAGTATCGTATTAGTATCTGCTTGGATGCCAATCCGCAATTTTGAATGGCGACATAATGCAAGAAGTCTGGCAACTTATCAATTCAGGGCGCCTTGCCGACGCCGAAGAAGCTTGCATGAGGTTGCTCGCCATAACGCCGCAACTTGGAGAAGCTGAATTCGCGCTCGGAGTAATCGCCTACCGGCACGGCAACTCTGACTTGGCTTTGGCTCAGATTGGGAAGGTCCTTAGTCAAGATCCGCGGATCTTGACTGCGTTGACCTTGGGTGCCCTGATCTTCTTCGAGCGAGGCGATTTTGAACGCGCGTTGGAATTCTCTCAGCGCGCCCATGCGATCAATCCAATGGACCCAATGGTCCTCAACATGATCGGCCGCTGCCTTCTTGCACTCGGAAGCCGATTTGAGGCACTACAGGCGTTTGACGCTCTCGTGCGCATCGACCCCAAGCAGCCAACGGGCTACTTCGGCTTTGTCGATACGTTTCTCGTGTTGGGCTCCTCGTTCGATGCCATTGAAGCCCTGCGAAATGCCGTGCGGTTGGCGCCAGACAAAACGCGCCTGCAGAAACTGGCCGACTTGGAACTCGCGCTGGGTAGACCCACTGAGGCGTTGAAGGTGGCCACACGAATTCTAAGCGGTGACTCCAACAACATCTCAGCGAATATGGCCGCGGCCAGAAGCCTGACGGAACTTGGCAGGGAGGAGCAGGCAGCACCATATTGGGCGACCGCCAAGACGAACACTCCCGACAAATGGCGGGTCGACCGGCAAGAGGCGTATGCCTTGTCGATGGCCGGGAAATTCGAAGCATCCGAAGTCTGCCTCGAACGGTCGATTGCAGCCCAGCCAAAACAAGGAGCGGCTTATCACTTGCTCTTTACTGGGAGAAAGGCGTTGGAGACGGACCGACTTCGGATCGGTTCCATGGAGGCGCTTGCCGACTGTGGTCTTCTCGACTCATCAGAGGCGATCCCGTTGCAATTTGCGCTCGGAAAGGCATGGGATGATCTGGACGATCCAGAAAGAGCGATACGGTATTTTGATCGCGCCAATGAAATGCAGTTAAAGACGATGGTCGCCTCCCGTCCGTTTAGCCGTGAAGCGTTGGAAGACCAATTTGCACTTCACCGTGAGCTCTTTCCCAGCATGGCTATAGCGGCAGGGAATCCAGTTGGAAGACCACCGATCTTCGTCATCGGAATGATGCGGACCGGCACGACCTTGGTTGAGCAAATTCTATCGGCGCACCCTGACGTTGTTGGAGCCGGCGAGCAAGACTTTTGGACAGGTTCCGAAAGTTTGATCGTCGATCGTTTGAATCGACAGGTGCGTGTCGATCTCGTTCCAGAGCGTCGGGCCGCTTATCTTCGGTTAGTTCATTCGTTTGGCGGTGAAACGCTATCCGTTGTCGACAAGAATCCTGCAAATCTTGTCGTTGCCGGCCTCATTCACTCCGTTTTTCCAGATTCAAAGATCATTCACCTTCGCCGTAACCAGGTGGACACGGCGCTATCCATCTGGATGACCCATATTCAGACATTCGCACCCTTTATGGCCGATCGTGCGAATATCGCCTTTGCAATCAAGCAAGCCGATCAGCAAGCTGAGTACTGGGCAAGAGCCTTGCCTAAGAATCGCTTCTTGAGCGTCCGGTACGAAGACTTGGTCACCGATCCGGAGAAGACGACACGGTCACTCCTGGAATTCTGTGGACTTCCCTGGAATGACGCTTGTCTCAAGACTTCAGGGTCTGTAAAGAGTGTGAAGACCCCCAGCCTGTGGCAAGTCCGGCAGCCGATCTACAAATCCTCGGTTGCACGATGGAAGCGATATGAACCCTGGCTTGGCGAATTTCGAGATTTGCTTGAATTGGATTAGTGTCGAATGAACGGCGAGAATGAGGTTGGTCAGTCGATCGTGTCCGATCCGGAGTCAATCTCCAATCTTGTTCGTGGCGCTGTTCTCTATCTGAACAATGGCGAACCGAAAAGGGGACTCGACCTCGCTCATCGGGCGCTGGGCGTCAGGCCCGGCGACGCCGAAGTGCTTCATTTGATTGGCTGCTGCTGGCGGGCAATGGGTCGGCCCTTTGAGGCCCTTCAGGCATTTGACGCAGTGGTTCAATTGGCGCCCCGTCAACCAATCGGTTACTTTGGACTGGCTGATGTGTTCATTGATCAAGGTTCGAGCTTTGACGCCGCAGAAGCCCTTGCGATGGGGATAGGATTGGCTCCGAGTGCGTCCAGATGCGTTCAACTTGCTAAAATGGAACTCACTTTAAGCAGGCCGGCTTTCGCTCTGAAAGCAGCTCTCAAGGCGCTCGAATACGATCGCTCGAGCTTTTCAGCCAACCTCATCGCTGGACGTAGCCTGACCGAGTTAGACATGTTGAGTGACGCCGAGCCTTTTTGGCTTGCCGCAAAAGCAGATCCGTCTTTGGCATGGCGAGTCGAAGGACAGAAAGGATACGCCCTTGCGATCACAGGGAGATTTGAGGAATCAGAAGTGTGTCTCAGTGACTGCTTAAGGCTGAATCCAATGCAAGGGTCCGCATACGAACTTCTATTTGCGGGCCGAAGGGCAAGCGAATCGGACCTGGAACTCGTTCGGGGGATGGAAGAATTGGCCCAATCCCAAACTCTGAACGACGAAGAAAATGCCCCCCTTCACTTCGCGCTCGGGAAGGCGCTGGACGACCTGGAGGATCCTGCCAAAGGCATGCGCCACTACGACACGGCGAATGCGATCCGGCTCCGTGAAAGAGGAGTCAAGCGCCCGTTCGACGTCCGGCAGGAATCGGGGCGGTGGAATCTCATCCGAGATCTCTTCCAAAACGTTGCGGCTGAGGTGGTTGGGCCGGCCATCGGTCAGCCGATCTTCGTTGTCGGAATGATGCGAAGCGGCACAACCCTCCTGGAACAAATCCTCTCAGCTCACCCCCAGGTCGTCGGCGCCGGCGAAATAGACTTTTGGCACGGCTCAGAGGCACTGATCTTGGATGTGGACAACCGTCGCGTTCGGACAGAGTTGCTGCCGGACCGCCGGGCTGCTTATATGAGACTGATAGCTTCCTTCGGCGGACATGGAAGGCGAGTCGTCGACAAGTTTCACGCGAATCTTCGAATTGCCGGACTCATCCACCAAGTATTCCCCGATTCCCCAATCATCCATGTTTACCGCAACCCCATTGATACGGCCATTTCGATGTGGATGACCGATTCGTCCGCTGCCTACCTTTGGGATCGGAAGCACGTCGTGTTCGCCGTACGCCAGGCTGTCGAGCAAGCCAGTCACTGGCGGAGTGTGCTTCCACATAATCGGTTCCTTGACGTTCGATATGAGGATCTTGTCGCCGATCCGATGCGATGTACTCGCGAAGTTTTGGACTTCTGCGACTTGCCGTGGGACGATGCTTGCATGAATGCCAACAGCATTGGGAAAAAGGTGAGGACAGTCAGCACGTGGCAGGTTCGCCAACCGATCTACCAATCCTCGGTCGATCGGTGGAAGCGTTACGAGCCTTGGCTGGGCGAATTCGCGGAGTTGAAAGATGGAAATGAATAGTGGAACGTTTGGGTTTCACCATATCGCGATTCGAGCGAAGGAATTCGATCGGTCGCTGGCGTTCTACACGCAAGGTTTGGGATGCGTCAGGGTGTATGGCTGGGGCGAAGGGAAGTCCAAGGTCGCAATGCTGGACTTCGGAAATGGATGCCTGGTCGAGCTGTTCGCCAACTCCGTCGAGCCGCGCGAAGCCGATCCGTCCGACGTCATCATGCATTTTGCCCTTCGAGTCGAGGATGTCGATGCTGCCTTCGAAAGGGCGCTATCGGCAGGCGGGACGGAGTACATTAGGCCGAAGCCGGTCCAGCTTCGCGGCGACTATGAACTGCAGTTTCGAAACGCATTGATTCAAGGCCCGTCGGGCGAGATCATCGAGTTCCTAAAGATCGACCGGCTCTAATTCGCACTCGTCACTTGCGACTAAGGCTCATGGTTACTTCAATCGATGCGGATCGCCCTGGCGCGAGGCTTGTAAGGGGTCCGGCCAGTTCGAGTTCGGCATACCTCGTCGGATTCGGGCTGGTATAGAGCTGCTGACCGTTTCCGCCGTCCGGATATTCGATGCTTTCATCGAAGGGCGAACTCACCGTAATGCGGTAATCGCCAACTACGGCGGTGATCGCTCCTTTGGGAGATCCGCTCCCATATTTCAAGCCCCTCTGGAGGTCCCTAGTCACGTGCAATTCGTCTCCACGTTCCCTAACGAGGCCATCCACTTTGTCGTCGCCGTACACCTTCCAGCCGTTGGGATGGGTTTTCGATTTCCAGATCGGCAGAATGCACTCTTCGGGGTCGTCGACCTGGCATACCTCCCAGACCGCCAGCCTCACAGTTTTTCTCGATTCGTTGATCAGGGTGTTTCGTATTTCTGCTGAACTCGCGCCAGCCTTGAGAAGGATCGTCCGTTCGAATCGCAAACCTTGCTTTGCACTTTTGGCCCTGGAGGCCATGTGGATGCCGTTTGGTATTGCTTGAGCATCCCAGGCCACGCCATCGTATTCATGCTCTGGGGGCCAACCCCACGTGTCTTGAGGGGCCGGCCAAAGCTTGTCACCACCCCAGTTCACCCATTCCCCGACGGCGGGCGCCACACCATGGACCCGTTCCGCTTCCCAAAGGAGATTCTGTCGGCCAACCTCTCCGAATCGCATGATCCTACCGATCTGGGGGACGACCACCAAATCGACGACTCCGTTGCTGATCCGCAAGCTGCCAGGCCAAATCTCGTATTTCTCCGTCGTGACTTTGACTTGGGGCAGCATGGGGGATGTGAATCCGAGGATCAAGGCACAAGCGGCGAGAACCATGGCTGAATCATTTGACCTCATTAAGTATAGATATAATCAAGGCTAATGAACGCGATATGGATTGCGGGCCCGTTCGGGCAAGGGAAGTGCCTTTGAACCGGCTTCCGCTGATTGGAGTGAGCGGCGGGAACCCACACCTCCTCGAGACTCGGGACGGCAGGCCGTTCCTCATGCTCGGAGATACCGCATGGGAGCTTTTCCACAGGCTGACCATCGAGGAGATCGACACTTACTTCGAAACACGGGCACGCCAGAGCTTCAACATGGTTTGGGCCAACCTGCTGCCTGAATTCGACGGCCTGAGAACTCCAAACCGCTACGGAGACAAGCCTCTGATCGATCTGGATCCGGCAAAGCCTAACGATCGCTATTTCAGATTCGTGGACCAGGTTCTACAGATTGCTGAAAACCGTGGTCTATATCTTGGCTTGCTGCCGGCTTGGGGAGACAAAATTACGGCGCCATGGGGCGACGGCCCGCGGATCTTTGGGCTGGACAACTTGGATCGGATCAGAACCTATGCCGGATGGCTCGGCGAGCGCTATTCGAACGCCACGAACATTCTTTGGGTTCTGGGAGGAGATCGCCCGGCGCGATTGTTCGGTGAGCCCGGCGGATTCCCGATGCGGAACGCTTTGGATGCGGGACTTCCGCCCGACAGCGATTGGACTCCGATCTGGAGGACGATGGCAACGGGCTTGAGGGATGCGGGGGCAACTCAACTCATGACCTATCACCCTCAAGGAGGATCGCAGTCCACTTCCATGTTTCTTCACGATGAGGCTTGGCTCGACATGAACGCGATGCAGTCCGGACACGGCGGCGGTCACGACGTGCCCGTTTGGGAGTCCGTCTCAAGGGACTACGCATTGACACCTATCAAACCGACCTTCGATGCCGAGCCAAACTACGAGGACCATCCCGTGAATCCTTGGCCCGTCTGGGATCCGGCGACGGGGTTCTTTGACGACTTTGATATCCGAAAGCAGGTCTATCGCTCGATCTTTGCCGGCGGATGCGGCGTGATCTACGGCAACCATTGTGTGTGGCAGTTCGCAAGCGATAGGTACAAACCTATTCTCGAAGTTCGTCACCCCTGGAAGGAAGCAATCCTCAGTCCAGGCGCCGAAAGCATGGTCCATTTGCGATCGCTCCTCAGCGATGTCGACTTTTTCGGCCTTGTTCCGGACCAGTCCCGAATCCTTGGAGATCCCGGCGCCGGTGCATCCCACGCCCGTGCCCTACGCTCCGAATCGGAAACGCTCGTCTATGTGCCAGACGGGAGGTCCATTGAGATCGATCTCGCGTGGACAGCTTCGCGGTCAATAAAAATCGAGGAGTTCGATCCACAAACGGGAGCCCGTGAATGGGTCATTGCTCCACGTTCGCCGGATGCGCGTTCCTATCTTTCGCGGAAGGTTCGCGCGGGCAAAGACAGGGTCGTCGTGGTGAGACTATGCCAGTAATGCTTTCAGGCATGCGTCACCAGATTCGCCGCCTGCTTGCAGAATCGCCGGTTCGATGTGTCGGTCGATTGCTGTTGATTTTGTCGGCAGCGGGCGCACTGGCCATTGTGCCAAAAGCCGCTCAAACGGGCGTCGACTCCTTGCCCCGCATCGATCGAAGCGGCCCCTGTGCGCGATTGGTCGTGGACGGAAAACCCGTTATTCTCCTGGGGGCCGAGGTCGAGAACTCGAGTTCAAGCAGCCTTGAATACATGGAGCAAGTATGGCCGCGCCTGCGCCAGATAGGCGCTCACGCGGCATATGTACCGATCACATGGGAGTCGCTCGAGCCTAGCGAAAATCGCTTCGACTTTACGCTCGTCGACGGGCTCGTCGATCGAGCGCGCAGAGAACGGCTTCACTTGGTATTGCTCTGGTTCGGTGCGTTCAAAAACACATTCGGCAGCTATGCACCGACTTGGGTTCGATCAGACCGCAAACGCTTTCCGATGGCAGAACCCGTTCGAGGTCAACCTTCAGGCGCCTTCTCTGTTTTCTCCCCCGCCGTATTGGCGGCCGATCAGAGGGCTTACTCGACGCTAATGCGGCATCTGCGAGATCATGACCGATTGCACACCGTCGTGATGATCCAGGTTGAGAATGAAATCGGTCTGCTCGGCGCATTGCGAGACCACAGCAAAGTGGCCGAAGATCGCTTTGGGGATCGAATTCCTCCGTCCCTTTCGAACTATTTGAACAGAAACAGGGATCGCCTTCTCCCCGAACTCCGCGGTCCATGGATCGCTTCGGGAGGAAGGACCGAGGGAAATTGGAAAGCCGTCTTCGGCTCGGTTGCCGACGAGGTGTTCATGGCTTGGAACTACGGTCGTTACGTGGAAAGCGTCGCCTCTTCCGGCAAAGCCCAGTTGCCTATTCCGTGCTACGTTAACGCCTGGGTGGAAGGAGAGCCTGGTACCTACCCAATGGGTGGTCCGGTATCGCGGATGATGGATATCTGGCGTGCGGCGGCGCCATCCGTGGATTTGCTGGCGCCGGACCTGTATGGCGACCTCAAAACCTTCGATCGGAAACTCGCCAACTATGCCCGGAGCAGAAATCCGGTGGCCGTTGTCGAGTGCAGCCCCGATCAATCTCACCGAAGCGTTTTCTCCGCCGTTGCCGGTCACAACGCAATGGTCTTTGGTCCCTATCCAGTCGAAGCGAAGTTCGATCCGCGACTCCTCCGCGAGACATACCGGCAACTGACCGGGATGATGCCGCTATTGATTGCGGCGCAAGGAACCGGCCGACTTCGGTCGATCTTGGTTCAGGGCGATGACGTCGAGGTCATGAACTTGGGGTCTTTTCGCCTGACCGTTCGTCGCAGTCAGGAAGCATCGCCGTCAGGTAACGAGCCCGGGTATGGGCTTGTTTTGGAAATAGGCGATGGCGATTTCGTCTTCATGGGAAAGAACTTTCAAGTGTCCGTTGACCGCCCCGACGGACTAAGGTTCGAGCGCGATTATGTCGATGAGGGCACGTTCGTCGACGGACGATGGGTTGCCGGCCGTCGATTGAACGGGGATGAATACGAGGGGGCGCTGACCTTTGGTCCGAAGGAACCTGGATACCGGGACATTGAGGTTCCAGTTCACATCCGCCGGGCTAAGTTTGTGAAGGCAAGGGCATAGAATCCCTTCGAGAATTTAAGCCGGAAGTGTCGAAATGCAGATGACGTTGGGATGAAGATGCAGGAGGCTTGCCGGCAGGGCCGTGGTGATCGTTTGCTCGAGTAGCCTCTTCCATGCGGTAGCTTTGTTCTCACCCACTACGAGGAGGAGAATGCGTCGCGAGGACATGATTCTTCCGAGTCCCAGCGTCATTCCTTGCTCCAGTTCGGTGGCGCCGAGCATGGGATGATGGCGGGTGCTCTCAGCAAGCACGGCAACATGCGCACTCAACTGCAATTCGGTTCCCGGCTCGTTGAGGCCCAAGTGACCGTTGGCGCCGATGCCGAGAAGGCATAGGTCAAAGGCCGGTAGACCGTCGAGCGCATTCTCGATCCGAAAGCATTCAGTCAGCGGGTTGAGCGAGTCGCTGTCGAAACTGAGATAGCGATCCTCTGGGACCGCCCAAGGGATGAGAACTTCGCGACGAAGGAACGTTTCGCAGGTACTCGAATGGGACATCGGAACGCCGAGCCACTCGTCCAGTTTTGTGATCCGCACCCTGGAGAGGTTGAACTCACCAATGTTGACTCTTCGCCCGATTTCGCGATAGGCGCCAAGAGGTGAAGACCCGGTTGCAAGACATAGGTGGGCTTCAGGATTACCTCGAACCGTCCCTGCGATCGCATCGGCTGCGCGAACCGAAAGTTCTTCGTATGAATCGAAACACTCAATGGTCATCGAGAAGCCTCCTCGCGGCAACGCTTGCTCCAAACATCCCGGCGCGATTGCCCAACGATGCCAACAAGATTCTTGGAGGTGGACCCGGCACCGTCGACGCGTTCACCGGGATCTTGGCGGGTGTTAGGAAGCGGTGAAGGCTATCCATCACCCCGCCACCAAGGATGAAGCATGAAGGTCTGAATGTGTGGGTCAACGTTACGAGTGCATAGAGAATTGCCGCCTGCGTACGGTTCGCGAGATCGACCGCATCTACGTTTCCAGACTCGATTGCCTCATCCAGCGCCTCAATTCCGCCTAGCCCCAGGTCCTTGGCGAAACCATCGATGGCGGCACCGCTTGCAACGGACTCCAAGCAGCCGCGCAATCCGCAGTAGCAGAGCGGTCCATTCGGGTCGACGCCGATGTGGCCGATCTCCGGATGTTCGCCAAAGGCCCCCGAGTAGACGTGTTTTCCGTCCCAAAAAGCTCCACCCACTCCGGTGCCAAAGGTCAGCATGACGGCCGGTTCGGTTTCAATCAGGCCGTTGTTACCCTCAAAGACCTCTCCGAGAACCGCTGCGTCGGCATCGTTGAGGAGTGCGGTCGAGACACCGAACAAGGAATGGATGGCGTTTGGAATCGACTTTCCAAACCAGCCTTTCAGGGTTGCCTCATTTAGAATGACTCCGGTCTCGATGTCGAAGGGGCCGGTGCACGCCACGCCAACCGCCTGGATCGAATCATGTGTATCCCACCCGGCGACCAAGCCGCCAATGTTGTTCATCGTCGATTTGTAGTCACCGGAGGGCGTCACGCCGGAATGGACGATCCTACTGCCGTCGAACATGCCGACGGCGGTTTTTGTTGCCCCGATGTCGATTCCCAGAGTGACCATCTAGTACAAGGGGGGAAGCAGGTCCTTTTGAAGGTCGAGAAGTTCGTTCACCGTCGAGACGGCGGCTCGATAGGAGTGAACCACCGGTTCCAGCAGGACCGCCTGCAAGAGCTTCGCTTTGGACTGTTCGACATAGGCTTCGACCAACAACTGCTGGATACTGGCCTGGACACGAATCATCGAAAGGACCGGTTCCGGAAGCGCCGGCATCGTCTTCGGATGAAGCCCAGTGCCGTTAGCGGTGGCGGGAACCTCGACGATCAAGTCGTCAGGCAGGCCAGGCATGAGTCCGTTGTTGGGCACATTGACCGCAGCAAGTGGAGTTTCTCGATCGCAAACGATCGCCTCCATGATCGGAATTGCCGCCTCACCTGAAAACCTGATCTCGTCCAGTTCGAGATTTAGCGGCGAAAGAGCCCGGCGCTTGAATGGCCGTTTCAGATCCATTGCTCCCATGGAATATAGAAATTCGGGAGTTGCGCCGCCGTTCCAAGGGTCTCCATCCATCGGATCATAGAACCAGTGAAGTTCGTTTGCATAGAATTCATCGGCCCATCCGATGTACTCACCGATGTGATTCGTGCCCGGCGAGGGATACAGCCCGAAACGCCTCAATAGGATTCGAGAGATTCCGATCTCGTGCCAGTCAGCAAACCAATCGGCAGTTGCGTCCAACTCCCGCAATAGGGGATAAAGATCTTCGCCGGAAGGCTTGCGGCGCAAGGTCTGGAACCAGGTGAAGTGGTTAATGCCGCTTGCTTCGTATTCGATTTCATCCTGAGGGACGCCCAGCATGAACGAAAGCTGCCCCATGCCCATATACACCCCATGGCATAGCCCGATCGTTTTGGTTTTGCTCAGGTTGCAGGCCGCTTGGCAAAGTTTGTGCATCGGGTTCGTGTAGTTGAGGAGCAGCCCGTCTGGACAGTGACTCTCCATCGTCTTAGCAATCTCGACGATCGGTCGCATATTGCGGAGCGCATGAAAATGGCTGCCTGGCCCGCCGTTCTCGCCATAGATCTGGTTGATGCCATGTTTACGCGGGATGTGATAATCCATCGCCCAGAACACGTCTCGACTGATTTCGATTGCATCGACGACGAAGTCGGCGCCGTCCAATGCTCTGGCAAGTTCGGTGGTCGACTCGATCTTGACTTTCCGTCCCAGCTTCGCAGCAACACCCTCTGCATATTCCCGGACCTTTTCAACCGTATCCGGATTGATATCCATCAGCCACAGCTCGAGGTCAAGTGAACATAATGCGTCGTTGAGCAGCACGTCCCTGACCGTCGTCGGCCCAAACGAACGGCTACCTGCCCCTACGAGCGCGATCTTTACCGAGTTGGATTTCATAAGTAGCAGCTCCTCCTCCGTTATAGCCAAATTCTATGAATGCTGCACGGCTTTATTATATCTATACTTAATATGAACCATGGGATCAAACCGTTCTGCCCTCTTTGCAATTGCGCTCGTTTCTTTCGTCGGTGTCGTCCAGGCGCAAGTCTCGCAAACCTTCGATATCCCCAAACTGGACGGCATCGTCATCGATGGAAATGGCAACGACTGGGGTGGCAGGGGCTTTGTCGTCAATCCGCTGTGCCAGATGGATGACCCGATCCCGGCTGACAGTAAGTTCTCGGCAAAACTTCGAATCGGATGGGATGCCCGTGGGCTGTTGTTGCTGGCGACCGTGGTCGATCCCGACGCCGAGGAAGCGGAAAGCAACGACACGCTATTTGCCAAGGATTCCGTCGAGTTTTTTGTCTCGCCTTCGCAGCAATCGTGGGACATCGCGCAGTTTGTCGTCACCCCTGGAACCGATCTTAAGGACCCGATCCTTCGTTTTCGGGCGTTCGATTACCGGCTTACTCCGAGCCTCCTTAAGACACCGCTTCGTGTTGATGCGAAATCTTCGCGATCCCCGGAGGGCTATGCGGTGGAGGCGCTGGTGCCGTGGTCGGACTTTGGGATTGTCCCACGACTGGGGACCGAGGTGGCGTTTCAGTTCAACGTTAACGACACCTCCGGCCAGATCCACACCCAGCTCATCTGGTTCCCGCAGGACGGCGCATACAACGATGCCCACCGAACGAATGTGTTGAGGCTCGCGCTCAATCCGAGTCCATCCCCCACGTCGGTGGTTTCCGGCGAATACGTCGCTGGTAAAGCGGTAATCAAGGTCGCCGCGCTGGAGGCTTTCGCTGGATCCACCGTACAGGTGGTTGAGGGTGGAAAGATACAAGCCTCGGCGACCCTAAGTCGACAGGGAACCCGCGCCGTCGCCACGATTGCCCTCGCCGATGACAGTCCCGACCGAACCTATCGACCTATCTCGGTCGTCACCAGCGGTCGAAAACTGGGCACGGTCCTTCTGGCGGACCGTCTCGTCGGCCGCATCCGGGGCCTCGGCGAAACTCCGATGACAGCTACCGAACCCATCTTTTCGGGATCCGATTTTCCAGCGATCGACTTCCAGAATCCCGCAAAGGCAAGGGCTGAATTCGGTCGCTACACCATCAAAACCACTTACTACGATGCGAAAGGGAATCGGGTGGAATCCCCGACTCTGCCAGGTAAATACGGCGCCGTCGCCGAAGTGTCCATCGACTCAAAGCACCGTTTCGTGCGTGCCTTCGAGTTGTTCAAGGCCCCCAAGGTATCTGAGATTGTCAGTGCCAGGCCGTCCGACGGCGTCGTCGATAGGCGCTGGCTCAGCTACCTTTACCGCTACGAACTGAGACGTAAGCACAGCGCCAAAACCATTTACAACACGGTGGTGAGCCTTCTGGAAGGTTATGCACACGGTGCCAAGCCCGCGCCATTGCTGCTGTTCCTTCATGGCGTCGGCGAGCGGGGAGACGATCTGGCTTTGATCTCGCACGAAGGGCCGGTAACTGCCCGCGAGCAGGGAATGAAGCTGCCTTTCATCATTGCCTCAGCCCAATGCCCTTACGGCGAGCGTTGGAATCCGCGGGTCTTGAATTACCTGATGGACGAGATTGAGAAAAAGTATCGGGTCGATAAGACGCGTGAGTACGTGACCGGCTTGAGCATGGGCGGGACCGGTACATGGGACCTTGCGATGGCCTATCCTGATCGCTTTGCGGCTGTCGTTCCCATTGCGGAAGGAGGCGACGCAAGTCAGGCGGCCCGAATGAAACACCTACCGACTTGGGTGTTCCACGGGGCGCTGGACGATCGGGTTCCGTTGCGATTCGTGCAAGCGACCGTCGATGCGTTGAAGGCGGCGGGTGGCGACGTGAGATTCACTATCTTCCCGGATCGGCACCACGACTCATGGCTTCCCGCGTACGCCGATCCAAGCCTTTACGAGTGGATGCTGAGTCACTCCCTCCCGAGATCTGGCGCAACCAAATAGCGAAAAAACAATGGCAGTCAATCTCTCTCCGGAATTGCTCGCGACAATGCACGAATCTGCGTGCCGGATTCTTGAGACGGTTGGTGTCGACGTCAAGCATAGCGAGGTGCTTGCGGAGATTGCCAATCGCACAGGGTTCAGCCTGAAGAAAGGGAGGATCTGTATCGATCGCAAGTCGATCGAAAGGGGGAATGAACAGACTTGCTCCCATGTGCCGCCTGGGCCAACCAATCCGCGTATCACGGGATGGGTCGATGACCGCCAAGGCCACATTTATGACGCCAAAGCCCGGGTGTTGCGCCCGATCATCCGGGAAGATCTGGTCAAGGGCGCGAAGCTTCTTGCTGTGCTGGCAGATCGAGGCATTCGAGGCTCGGTGCCTGGGATACCGTCCGACGCCCCGCAGGAACTCATCCCGCTTGAGCAATTCATGATCTCGGCCGAGTTCTCTCCCTTCGGTGGCAGTTCGAACCAGGTTTGCGACATCGCCGCTGCTGAAGCCATTTATGAAATGAATCGGGTCTACGGAAGGAAGTATCACCAATCGGTCTGGTGTCCAAGTCCGCTGATTCTAGGAGGATCTGAGCTGGACATCCTCTGGCACATGCGCGATCGCGTTGAGAGTGCCGAGGTCGGCTCGATGCCGATGATGGGCATCAACGGACCGTGCGATCCGGTTGCGGTTTGGACTCTTTCCATCGCCGAGTGTATTGGTGGCGCCACGATTCTCACCGAACTCTTGCCGGGAGTGACGATTGGATTCAGTCCCCACCCTCAGCCGGTCGATATGCGATCGGGCGTGATGATCACCGGCTCACCGGAGTGGGATGTTCTCGACCGTATGACCCGCGATGTAATGGCTTTTTACGGCAAATACGACAGCAGAAAGCTAATGCTAAGCTCGGCGAGCGTGCCAAATGCCCAAGCTATGATCGAGAAGACCGCGAGCGCGTTGGCCGGTTTCGCCGAAGGGTATCGCGACTTCGGCAATCTGGGTCAGCTTGCCTGCGACGAGGTGTATAGTCCCGCGCAACTGATGCTTGACCTTGAGATCCTCGAACATGCAGAGCGGACGGTTGACGCACCGGCATCCTCCCTCGACCTGGGCCTCGACTTACTGGATGAAATCGTTGCCGAAACGATCTCAGAGGGTTGCCTCTTCGCCGAACATGAGACCACCGCCGCACTCATTCGCAGCCAGTACTGGCAACCCAATCTCTTGAGGCGCGAAACAATGGGTCAATTCTTTGCAGCCGGCTCGCCTGATCTTGTAGTTCAGGCTGAGCATGAGGCGGACCGACTGGCGGCCCATTTTCAATACGAGGCGCCGCAGGCATTGATGGACGAACTCCGCGGCATCTATGGCAGGGCTGCTATCGCACTCGGCGTTGTCAGCTCTTGAGGCATGGGAGGACATGAAATGACACGCACTTCACTCACGAAAGGAAACACTTCAAGACTGCTTTTGGTATGTTTGGCCGCCCTAGGATTTGTTGCAGCAGGAGCCCAACCTTTGCCGGGAACGTACCAGGTGAGTTGGGTCGGCAATTCGTTTTCCGGCGCCCACGAATGGGTCCAGAACTTCTTCATCCACATGAATGTGGCGCCCGACGGAACGTGCTATACCTGGAGCCACTGGGACGAAGGGGGCCGGAAGTTTGGTATTTATCGCAACGGCAAACAGGTTGGGAACGAGGATGTCGGGGCTAACAGCCTCGAAGTCAAGGACAAGGAGGGACGAGCGTGGAAACTAAACGTTCGCTTCGTCGATCCCGAGTTCAACGAATTCGACATCGAACCGATCTCGATCACCTGCGACGGCATCCCAGTGAACTTCCCGGGGCTATTTCAGCCCACTGCGCTCGCGGTGGCCAAGGATGGCGACCTGATGGTGGCCGACTCCGGGACCGGGCCGCGACAGCAAGTTCTTTTCTACAACATTGGCGACAAAGACAAGCCAAAGCTCGATCGTACGTTTGGCGACTATGGCGGAATCTCTTCAGGCGTGCCCGGGGTCGTTACTCCTACCAAGTTCTGGGGAATCCGAGGCGTGGGCATGGACGCACAAGGGAATATTTACGTCGCGATGAACGAGATGGGTACGATCTTGCGCTCATTTTCGCCTCGGGGCAAGCTGCTTTGGCAGATTTTCGGCCTGTTCTTCGTCGACGTGGCATGCGCCGATCCCTCCACCGACGGGATCGATGTCTGGGCAGCGCAAGAGCATTTCAAGATGGACTACTCCAAATCCGCCGGCCAAGATTCCCGCTGGGTGGGTTATTCGTTAGACCGTCACAGTTACCCCAACGACCCGCGCGGCCTGTCCTACGTCAAGCAGCAAGGTGAGCACGGAATCACGTCACCACAAATCGTTTATCTCGAAGGCAAGCGGTTCCTGTTTACCGGCGGCATGTTCGCGAGTAACTTCATCAACATCTTTCGCTACGACGGTGAGGTGGCCGTTCCGTCTGGCACGATCATGCAGTGGGAGAACGGGCTATACCGCACGGATCTCACTTGGCCGCCAAGTCGTCCGAAGGGGACCTTCATCTGGCGCGACCTCAACGGCGATGGGGCGTACCAAGCGGATGAGTATCAACCCAACACTCCGCTCGTCCAGCCCGGACCGTTTTGGGTGGACAAGGTTGGCAACATCTGGATGGCATACGGCTTCTTCCGGTACGACTTCCAAGGCCTGGACAAGAAGGGCAATCCCATCTACCGTGCCGACAAAGTCACGAAGATGGATCCTCCCAATGGGATGCGCTCGATAGGGAGGGTCTATTACGACAGTGACCGGGATCTGCTTGTGGCTGCCGAGGAGGCATCCGACATGCGCCATATTGGCAGGGTCTTCGTATGCCGGAACTACCTCAAAGGGAACCGCGAGGCAACGGTCTTCACCACAGGCGCCGGTCGAAATGCTGCCTGTATAGCCGTCGCGGGCGACTACGCCTTCACCGGTGGATGGCAAGCCCGCGGCAAGATTTGGGTGAATCGTCTTTCGGACGGCAAGCCGATGGGGACGTTCGATCCCGGCCCAACCGTTGGCGGGGTTGATAGCACGGGTTGGATCGACATCCTCACCGGGATTACTGCCTACCGCCGTCGAAATGGCGAATACCTGGTGTTCGTCGAGGACGACTATCGCGGCAAGGCGCTGCTCTATCGCTGGAAAGATCGCTAACAAGGTTAAGTCAACATGCGTATCCCAACTCTCTTCCTGTACTTGATTGGATCCCTATTCGGGCTGACTTTCACAATCGCGCGTGCCGAAGTTCCCCCGGGGTGTCACTTAACGTCAGTTGACATCAATGATAGCCCGGGAGCCTCGCCTAGCAATCTGATTCCAGGCAGAACCGAGGTGATTCGTGAGGGCCGGGACTACAACATGAGCGGCCCTGGTGTTGGAGCTTCGATTTCTTGGAACTGTGGCGAGGACACCTTTCACTTCGCTTAAGTGCGGCTTGTTGGCGACTTCGACATATCAGGGGAAATCACCAAATTCCCCGACGCATTGAATTCCCCGGAGACGTTTACTCGGTCTTTCAAGCGCGGGAATCGCTGGACCCTTACAGCCCAGATATTCAGTTCGCGTTGTTCAACCCGGCTTGCCGAGAGTTTGGCGAGTGGGGGCATATGTCCGGCCGGGCCTTGCAGGGCGCCACGATCGACCGCGGCTGGTCTCCTATGGCCCGGACCTACGACCGGGTATGCCCGATTTGGGGCCGGCTCGTGCGGAACAAGGACGTCTTTACAACCTTTATCAGCAAAGACGGTCTGAAATGGAATCCGATTGATCACGTCGCATTTCCGGTGAGCAACGTGCTGTACGTCGGCATCGGGACGACCGATTCTCAGCCTGTTCACTTTCGGAATTTGACGATCCGCGGGAAGCCGGCCCCACCGCCGGTGAAGTTGGCGAACGGGTCCGGAACGGGGTTGAGTTCTGAGCTCTTTGTGGGAAAGAACTTCGAGAAACTCGCGTATTCGCGACTCGACGATATGAAGCATGCCGGATTTACTTTCGGCGATACCCCCGACCCCGAAGTCCTCCACTATTCCGATTACTCCATTCGCTGGACCGGTTTCATAGTGGCGAGATTCTCTGAGGACTACACGCTGGGAATCGGTCTCGACGATGGGGGAAGGCTCTGGATCGACGACGAGTTGCTTGTCGACCAATGGAGAGACCAAGGCTACACGGTCTTCTATGCCAAGAAGAAGCTCACCGCCGGCAAGCACAAAATCCGAATCGACTACTACGATGCCAAGTGGGGCGGCAGCATGAGGTTGTATTGGAAGAGCGTTAGCCAACCGCTCGATCTGGTGCCGACCAGCCAGTTCTACCCGGAAGCGATTACCTATCATCCACCGAAGCTCACGAAGGCTCTCCAAACTCCTCCCGGCATGATCTTTGAGGCGGAGAGCGAGACCCTTTCTGGCGGAGCGGAACGAATGCTCGATCTGAAGGATGCCTCTGGCGGTGGGTATGTCGGCCATACCGAGGGGATGGGATCGAGTATCCGGTTCGAGCATCTAGACGGAGAAAATGCCAAGCGGTTGCATAGCGTGAACATCCGATATTTAGCCCCGGAAATGGATCCTGCACTTGCCGATCGCAACCTCTACGTGAACGGGAAGTTGATCGACTATGTGACGTTCTTTGGCGGAGACTCGTGGAGGGAGTTGAGGATCTTTGTGGCTCTTGAACCAGGCAAAAACAATACATTCGAGATTCGAAACGAAGCGGCGCAAGGGATTGGTTGGCCGACAAATATCGTTCCCGATGTCAAGATCGACAAGATCGCCTCGGATGGAGACGGCCCACTCACTGCCAACCCTGCCGCATGGTGGCCGGACGACAATGGCAATATCGATTCGGGCAGACAGCCTGTCGTTTTGCAGTTCGAAAGGCCGACGAAATTCCCCGATCTGGTCGTTACCGAGATTCGTTGCTCTCCCAAACATCCCAAACCCGGCGACCTCGTGACCCTTTCGACGGTCATCAAGAACCAAGGGCAGGTTGCCATGGGGGATGATTTCCGCTTATCGGCGAAGTTCGATGTCGGTCGCGTGATCATGTGGTCCGACAATACTCAGCGTCCACTTAACCTCGGCGCCACCGTCGTCTTGACCGTATCTGGTGGTCAGAAAGGACCCCGCTGGGTCGCAGTCGCCGGGAAGACAAAGATCGTTGTGATCGTTAACGATCAGGGCCGAATCGAGGAGTCCCGTTACGACAATAACTCGCGGGAGAAAGAACTGACGGTTAATCTAGCGGGACTCCGGTAGAGACATAATGCCAT